>ERZ779869.178-NODE-178-length-83086-cov-37.728306_pt1 | contig 83086 bp, 73 predicted proteins | sample MGYA00511557_ERZ779869 | MGnify/ENA primary metagenome ERZ779869 (study PRJEB29588, sample SAMEA2154620) | human gut metagenome | biome: human gut; feature: human-associated habitat; material: faeces | place: Denmark | collected 2008/2010 ... | reverse complement strand
CAGCTGAAGAATTAATGTCTATAATGGAGAGAGAAATGACGCCCAACAACAGTTCGTGGGATCCATACTGTAGATTAGGTGCTTCTTCATACACATATGAAGAAGCTAGACAAGTTATAAAATCACATGTAAATACTCAATACTCTCTTCACTCAGATACTCATATAGTCGTATATGCAGAAACTTGCAGTGATGAAGACGGAACATACTATAAAATATATATGTTAAGATAATACTTGACAAATACGAAAAAGTAGTATATACTAATCTTAGAAAAGCTAGTGGTATTCCATTGGAATTCACACAAAAAATGAAAGCCAAAGGGTGCGACCTTTGGCTTTCTGTTTTAGGCTGACTGTCCTCAGGAACTTACTTTTATCTGTCCAGCCACTTGCATATGTAGTATGCGACTACACTTGCTCCGACAGAAATTATAAAAGCTATAAGGTATTCCACTTCAGAATTCACCTCCTTTCCCATTGGAAAGGAATACGGACAGTAAATATATTGTATCATAAAAAGAGAATAATGTCAAATAAAGACGAATGAAACAGTAAATTTCATTCGTCTTTATTGTAATAAAAAAGCTAAACAAGAAAAATATTGTCGTATGGTGTTGACAAATAAGTCAATGATATGGTATAATAATTAAAATTGCTATGAAAAAAATAGAACTACGGCATAAGACATAGAAAAAGGGGTATAAAATTGAAAAAGAAGCAGATATATTATGAAATTAGAACTGAATACGAAAAAACAATGTCAAGCTTCAGCTGTATGAACAGTGTCGAAAACAATCGAATAAAATGAGAAAACACTTTAACTATTACTGGTAAGGTGTTTTTTTATGAAAATTATCCCTTCGGGGACTGAGTACATATGATTCTTTGTCTATAGTAAATAAGTTAATGGCATATAGTCCGTCAAATCGTACTCAATTTGGAAAATATATGTTGACAGCAAATAGAACTATGCGTTTCCCCTCTTTCCTGACAAAGGAGTTGAAATAAATTATCATATCATAAAAAGTGAATACTATGAATTTAAAACAAGTAAAGGAGTATAGTTATATTAATAAATATAATCTATTTAAAATCAATATAAAAATACCCGTTACTATATAATAGTAACGGGTAATATGCCGTTCACATCGGAACTGGCGCGCTGCAAGGGACTCGAACCCCTGACCTACTGGTTCGTAGCCAGTCACTCTATCCAGCTGAGCTAGCAGCGCATATGATATGTTTCGTTTCAACTATACTATTATATCATAATAGTACCATTATGTCAAGTGGAACAGTTAATTGACAGCTTTTTTTACACTCTATTCATATTTGACCGCTGTATTGGATTTTTATTGTTTGTGTATGTGTTTTGAAATATAAAAACCCCGCCGTTCCGAAATCTCCGAACAGCGGGATTAATTTTATATTTCTGCCTGCGGGTATGATTAATACATTCCGCCCATTCCGCCGCCTGCAGCTGCAGCCATTGCGGCATCAGCCTGAGGGTCTTTGATATCTGCAACAAGGCTTTCGGTTGTAAGAACCATTGCAGCTACCGAAGCAGCGTTCTGAAGAGCTGAACGGGTAACCTTTGTCGGATCTACGATTCCGGCAGGGATCATGTCAACGTACTCCTCGGTATAAGCGTTGAAGCCGTAGCCGACCTTTCTGGAACGTACGATCTTGTCGATAATTACGCTTCCCTCAAGACCTGCATTAGCAGCGATCTGACGTACAGGCTCCTCAAGAGCGCGAAGCACGATCTTAGCTCCAGTTTTCTCATCGCCTTCGAGCTTGTCGCAAAGCTTCTTTACGACCGGCATAGCATTGATAAGAGCCGTTCCGCCGCCGGCAACGATACCCTCCTCAACTGCCGCCTTTGTAGCAGCCAGAGCGTCCTCAATGCGCAGCTTCTTTTCCTTCATTTCTACTTCTGTAGCGGCACCAACCTTGATCACAGCAACTCCGCCCGACAGCTTCGCAAGTCTTTCCTGAAGCTTTTCACGGTCGAAATCAGAGGTAGTTGTTTCGATCTGAGCCTTGATCTGATGAACCCTTGCCTTTATATCGTCGGACGATCCGGCGCCGTCTACGATAATGGTGTTTTCTTTCTGGATAACTACCTGTCTTGCCTTTCCAAGCTGATCCATTGTAGTTTCCTTTAGCTCAAGTCCAAGCTCTTCGGAAATTACCTGACCTCCTGTAAGAATAGCAATATCCTGAAGCATTTCTTTTCTTCTGTCGCCGAAGCCCGGAGCCTTTACTGCAACGCAGGTAAATGTTCCTCTCAGCTTGTTTACGATAAGGGTTGAAAGAGCTTCGCCCTCAACGTCCTCGGCAATTATAAGCAGTTTCTTTCCGGACTGAACGATCTGCTCAAGAAGAGGAAGTATTTCCTGAATATTTGAGATCTTCTTATCGGTAATGAGAATGTAAGCGTCGTCAAGAACAGCTTCCATTTTTTCGGTATCAGTTACCATATAAGGAGCAATATAGCCTCTGTCGAACTGCATTCCCTCTACTACCTCGCTGTAGGTTTCGGCAGTTTTGGATTCCTCGATAGTAATAACGCCGTCGGCTGTTACCTTTTCCATAGCTTCTGCAATCAAGTCGCCTACGCTCTCATCTCCGGAGGAAACAGTCGCAACTCTTGCAATATCGGCAGAGCCTTCAATTTTCTTTGAGTTCTCAACGATAGAAGAAACTGTAGCGTCTACAGCCTTTGCCATACCCTTTTTTACTACCATAGGATTTGCGCCTGCGGCAATATTCTTCATACCCTCGCGTACAAGCGCCTGAGCAAGAAGTGTAGCGGTAGTCGTACCGTCTCCTGCAGCGTCGTTGGTTTTAGTCGCAACCTCCTTGACGAGCTGAGCGCCCATATTCTCAAAAGCGTCCTCAAGTTCAATTTCCTTTGCAATAGTAACTCCGTCGTTTGTGATCAGCGGAGAACCGAATTTCTTGTCAAGAACAACGTTTCTTCCCTTAGGTCCCATTGTTATCTTTACCGTATCTGCAAGCTTATCAATACCGGTCTGCAGGGATTTTCTGGCTTGCTCGCCGTAAATAATATTTTTTGCCATTTCAATCAACCTCCGATTAATTCTTATAAATTGTCATATACTATTATAATAATGCGTCAGTTTATTCTACAACAGCTAAAATATCATCCATTTTAACGATTGTATATTCCTCGCCGTCAACCTTTACCTCTGTGCCGCTGTACTTGCTGATAAGAACCTTGTTTCCTTCCTTTACGCCCATTGTAACGTCCTTTTTACCCGGACCTACTGCAACTACCTCAGCTACCTCAGGCTTTTCCTTTGCGGAGCCGGCAAGAATGATTCCGCTCTTAGTGGTTTCCTCTGCTTCTACCATTTTAATAACTACTCTGTCCTGAAGCGGTTTGATTGTCATAATGATCCTCTCCTTCTGATTTTATCAGGGAATATATCCCTTTTGATTTTTATTTGTTTGTACTGCTTTAAATAAAGCTTTTTAGCAGACAAGCTTTTCAAGTGTTAGCACTCCTTATCTTTGAGTGCTAATTATATTATAATACCTTTTTCAGAAATTTCAAGTCTATATGCGTAATTTTCTGAAACTTTGTAGGCTTGCACAAAAATGCATTTTATATATAATATAATTTGGACAATTTTTAACAGTTTAAAACAGCGTATATGTTTTTTTATTCATCGGTCATATTTGCTTACATATAAAGCCAGTATTATTAATTAATTAACTTAATTATTGTCACTTTATAAACCTTGCTTAACGATATTCTTGAAATTTACAGAATATTAATAATATATTAACTAAATATACAATATATCTGATTGTGAATTTGTTATAATGCTTATATTAATTGAAAATTAACTTGCGGATTGTTCAAAATTAAAAAACCACAGTATAGTTTGATTATAAGGAGGAAGATTATATGTCATTGGGCAGAGTTTTGGTTGTCGACGACGACAAGAATATTTGCGAGCTTCTTAGACTTTATCTTGAAAAAGAGGGGTACGGAGTTATACTTGCACACGACGGAGAGGAAGCAGTTGTTAAATTCAACGCTCTGAAGCCGGATATTATTCTTCTTGATATTATGCTGCCGGGTATAGACGGCTGGCAGGTATGCCGTGAGATAAGAAAGAAATCTAATGTGCCGATAATTATGATAACGGCTAAGTCAGAAACCTTTGATAAGGTTTTGGGACTTGAGCTGGGCGCTGACGACTACGTTGTAAAGCCGTTCGATACTAAGGAGGTTATCGCCAGGATCAAAGCGGTATACCGCAGAGTAGGACAGGCCTCCGGAGAAGCTGAGATCAAGGAAGTAAAGTATGACAAGCTTTCTGTAAATATGACGAGATACGAGCTGAGAGTAGACGGAAAGGTTATCGATACTCCGCCTAAGGAGCTTGAGCTGCTTTTCCATCTTGCTTCAAATCCCAACCGCGTATATACCCGCGATCAGTTACTTGACGAGGTCTGGGGCTTTGAGTATTACGGCGATTCAAGAACTATAGACGTTCATGTAAAGAGACTTCGTGAAAAGCTTGAGGGCGTTTCCGATAAGTGGGCGCTTAAAACCGTATGGGGCGTAGGCTATAAGTTTGAGGCTCTTGAAAACGCACATGAGTAATCGCCGGAGCATTTTTTCTAAATACTTTGTTATCTGTTCAGCAGTAATACTCATAAGCTTTATATGCTTAGGAGCAGTATTACTGCTTGTTTCTTCCCGGTATTTTCTTGAGGAAAAGAAGGATCTGCTGGAGAAAAACGTGCTTTCTCTTGCGGAGGATTCAAAAAGCGTTATGATAGCTTCTCCTTCGGACTGGAAGGAACGGGTAACGGATAAAATAAAGGAATATTCAATGGGCTGCAACGCCGATTTTATTCTTACCGACAAAAACGGCGGAGTGCTTATAAGCTCTAATTATGACGGAACATATGCCGACGTAGAAATACCACAGGCAATGCTTGACAGCTTCGGCTCGGAGGCTAGCTATGTCTACGGAGATTTTGACGGCTCATTTAAAGAGCAGTGTCATATTGTCGGAATATCCTTTGAGGCTAACGGTCCGTCCTATTATCTTCTTGCTGTAAGCACAAAGTCCAATCAGGATTATTATATCTGGAATATTATGGAGATATTCGGGATATCTACGGTTATTGTTATTATAATCGTACTTATAATCGTGTATTTTACTACTATGAAGCTTACAGAGCCGGTAAAGGAGATCGCTGCAGTTTCAAAGGAAATAGGAAAAGGAAACTTTTCGGTCGCACTTCCTACCTATAATGTTCAGGAGTTTGAAGAGCTGAGCAATGCGTTCAATGATATGGCGGCGTCGCTGAAAAACTACGATACAATGAGAAACAGCTTTGTGGCAAACGTTTCACATGAGCTTAGAACGCCTATGACCTCGATCGGGGGCTTTGTAGACGGACTGCTTGACGGAACTATCCCAAAGGAAGAGGAGCGGCATTATCTTAAAATTATTTCCTCAGAGGTTCACCGTCTTACAAGGCTTGTACGTTCAATGCTTAATCTTGCCAAGATAGAGGCAGGGGAGCTTAAGCCTGATATGCAGTATTTTTCGGCGCTTGAACCGATTGTTGATTCCCTCGTTACCTTTGAGAACCGTCTTGAGGAGAAGCATATCGAGATAAAAGGACTGGACGTTGACAGGGTAATGCTGTACGCCGACAGCGATCTTATTCATCAGGTCATGTATAATCTTATTGAAAACGCCATAAAATTTGTAAATGACGGAGGTTATATTGAATTCACGTTTACTCCCGTCGGATATATGACCGTAATTTCAATCAAGAACAGCGGTGAGGGGCTGAGCGAGGAAGAGCTGCCTTTGGTTTTCGACCGCTTTTATAAGACTGATAAATCAAGGGGACTTGACGCAGCAGGAGTAGGCCTGGGACTTAATATTGTCCGTTCAATAATAAAGCTTCACAACGGCAAGATTATGGTAAGAAGCGTTCAGGGCGAATATACGGAATTTGTTTTTACGATTCCCAATAAGCTGATCGACGACTGATACAGCACTTATAAAGTATAGCTTTGCAGGTATATATGCACTGAAAAGGTCTTTCGGCGGCTGTCATTGGAACATTATCCGAAGTAGATATAAAGAAATGGTGCATACAAGAAAAAAAGAACTAATGTATAGAATGTCCCGGGAGGAATTATTTTGAGCTTTTTTGATGATTTGGAAAGCAGTCCGCAGGAAAATATCCGTTCGGAAGCGGCAGAAGCGGAAACTGAGAACGCCGCTGAAGCGCCGGAAACGGAGAATACTGTAAAGCCTGATCAAACGGAGTTTACTTCCGCTGATTTCTGGGACTCAGTTGCGGCAGTACGAAAAAAGCGCAGCAAAAAGCTGTCAGCCGTTGTTATAGTTTTTATGCTGTTTATCGTTATAGTTACGTCCTTTATAATTACAGTAGCCGTAAAGGGCAGAGGCTGGCTTGCAAATATAATTGCAGGGGATCAGCGCATAGAATTTACGCTTCCTATAGCCAAGACCCCTCAGCTTGACGACAAATATTATGAAGAGGACGGAAGATATACTGCTCAGGGAATAGCCGAAGCGGTTTCTCCTTCGGTAGTTTCGATTGAGATATACAAGACAGGAACGTCCTTTGCGGCGGTAGGTCAGGGAAGCGGGATAGTTATGAGCGAGGACGGATATATCCTTACCAACGCTCATGTAGTAGACGGAGCTTCAAAGGGAATAAAGGTCGTGCTGTCGGATAAGACCGAGTATGAGGCAAAGATCATCGGAATGGATACAGCCAGCGATATCGCGGTTATAAAAATACCTGCAAAAGGACTTTCCCCGGCACAGTTCGGAGATTCGGAAAGCGTCAGCGTAGGAGAGGACGTAGTTACTATCGGCTCTCCTGCCGGCTTTTACGGTTCGGTCACAAAGGGTATCGTTTCAGGTTTGGATCGTCAGATAAAAGTAGAGAATTCCTCTATCTCTATGAGCTGTATTCAGATAGACGCTGCAATAAACCCCGGAAATTCGGGCGGCGCACTGCTTAATATGTGGGGGCAGGTTATAGGGATAACCTCTTCTAAGCTGGCTTCAAGCGATTATGACGGAATAGGATTTGCTATTTCTATCAATGCCGCAAAACCTATTATAGAGAATCTTATGGAATACGGATATGTTCAGAACAGGGTAAGGGTAGGTATAACCTTTTATTCGATAAGTGAAACTACTGCTCAGATGTACGGGACAAAAGCCGGAATATATGTAGTTTCTGTTGATCAGGACTGTGATATAGCAAACACTCAGCTTCAGCCGGACGATATTATTACCGAGTTTGACGGAACCGAAGTTTCGGACAGTGAAACAGTTCAGGCTTTTCTCGCAAAGAAAAAGCCCGGCGATACTGTAAAGGCAAAGGTTTACAGACCGTCGGTTTCAGGAAGCGGAGAAGAGTTTGAAATAGAATTCAGGCTTATGGAAGATAAGGGTTCTCTTATTGAAAATACAGACAGTAGTGACTAAATCGTATGCTGCATAAATAAGCATATAAAAAAACGATGATAGCATCAAATGAACCAATCCATAAAGGTTAGAAAAAGTTTAGAAAAAAATTATGCAAACCGACTAAGTGAAAGCTTAGTCGGTTTTGTTATTCAGCATTGCACCTTTTTCAGCCTGCGATCAACAGGAGATAACCCTTAAAGACATTTCAAAGTTTCTTTATATCCTTAAAAACTTCCGCTATAAACTAAAGTTATCTGGCAATTTCGATGAAACGGTTATTTTTTCTCCGCTTATTGGGTGTTCAAAGCTTACCGAAGCGCAGTGAAGCGCCTGACGAGTGTAATCCTCCATGCTGCCGCCGTACATATCGTCTCCTGCCAGAGGGCAGCCGATATAGGCAAAGTGAACTCTTATCTGATGAGTTCTCCCGGTTTCAAGACGGATCTCTGCAAGGGAATATTTATCGCTGCGGGCGATAATGCGGTAATTGGTAACGGCCCTCTGACCGTCTGGGGAGACCTGACGTTTTATTATTGACTCCCGTTCTCTGGCAATCGGTGCGTCTATCCTTCCCTCTTTGGGCGGAAATCCGCAGCATACGGCGTAATATGTCTTTTCAAAGCTTTTTTGCAGCTTTGCCGCACCGTATCGGCTTTTGGCGCAGATTACACAGCCGGAGGTATCGCGGTCAAGTCTGTTTACCGGACGAAAAGCGATACCGGGATAACGAGCGGCAAAAAAGTTTCCCAGTGTATCGCCCTGATGCTTTACGGACGGGTGGACGGGCATAAGCGGCGGTTTGTCAAAAACGACCAGATCACAGTCCTCATAAAGAACGGGAACGTTCAGAGCCGAATTAGGCTCAAGCGTTTTCAAGTCACGCTCGTTCAGTATGATCTCATCTCCGGCTTTTATCCTGTCTATAGTTCTTATCGTTTTGCCGTCACGGGTAATTCCGTTCTCGGTACGTTTAAGCGAAGTAATGAGCCGTCTTGAAATTCCTCGCTTTGAAAGCGCTTCGCCAAGAGTTCTGCCGTCCTCGCAGGAAGCTATAATAATTTTAACTGACATAATTCAATGCGTTCTCCTATTTTAGCGGGACTGACCTTTGCGGTACTTGTTCCAGCGCTGTATCATTGCCGGAAGCTTATCCTGCCAGTAATCTCCCATAAGATCCTCCATGAATACGATATACGAAACCATATAATAAGGAATTACTGCAAATACGGGATAAAATAAAAACATCAGAGGAAGAAACTTAGCAAACGAGAATACAAAGCTTATATATCTTGAATGCTTCCCCTCCATAAGCTTTACCGACAGGTCGCAGGCGTCAAAAATATTTGCCCTTGGGTTCAGGGTCATTATATAATTTGTAAGGCATAGCGAAATGCAGTAATGAATAAAGACCCCAGCCCAGACAAAAGTAAATCCAAGCGAAAGCATAAAGCAGAACAGTCCCCAGGAGGTAAGCTCGTTGAGCTTGCATACCCAGCCCCAGTAATAGACCTCATATATACCTACGAAAAGTGGAGCTGCTCCGAAAATTTTGAGCATAGCCGTTACAAGAGCGGTAACAAGACCTCTCGGAACGATCTTTTTGAAATTATTCTGTATATACTGCCTTGATTCAACAAAGCTTTTTCCCTGAGTAATTTCGATAAAAAGCCGTCTGGCTATGTAAAGCTCCGGCATTATGAATATAAAGAGGATAGCCGCGCGCAGTCCTAAAAAGAAAAGTCCGAAGCCGTGCGTCATGAAACTCATAGAGTAGTATTCCCTCAGGTCAAAAAAGGAAAGTACAAGAAAAATAAGAATTTCACTGAGCGCGAGAAAGCATACGAAAGCAAGGATAAAAACCGTAAGTGCGATACAGTTGCCCCAGTTTCCCTTCAGACGCTTAAGAGCTTCTGATTTTATTTCCTTATTTGTTATAGCTGCTCACGTCCTTTCGCTAATGCTTTTGTATGTTTTAAAATTCGTCGTCCTGAAGAGGAGGATAGCTTCCAAGCAGCTCGAATGCTCCTGAACGCTGCCACATTGAAGCCGTTATAAGGATCTCAAAGCCCTCGCCGAAGCCGCATTTGTATTCGGCAGGCTTTAGCTTCGGAACTCCGAAGCAGCTGAGCATATTCATTATTATTCCGCTGTGAGTAACGACGGCGCAGTTGGTAAGTCCCTCGTACATCATATCTGAAATTATAATATTAAGAGCTTCGTAGCATCGGTTTACCACATCTCTGGCAGATTCACCGTTGGGAGCAGGGTTGTCTAGTCCCCCCTCCAGAAATTTTTTGTATGCTTTATTATTCATAAGCTCTTCGGCGGTCTTGTTTTCAAAATCACCGAAGTTCATTTCCGCAAGAAGCCCCAGATCGGCCGTGTAACGGTTTGGGAAAAGTATATCGGCTGTCTGCCTGCATCTCTTTAAGGGGGAGGTATAAACCTTCTGTACCGACGGATAGAGATTTTTGTCCGCTTTGTCGTATAGATCCGCTATTCCTTCGCGGCTCAGGGGAAGATCGGTAATCCCGATATAACGTCCGTCGGTATTGGCGCTGGTCATTCCGTGGCGGACAAGTGCTAGTCTGTATCCTTTCATTATCCATAACTCCTTACAAAATATAACGATATATAATTTTATATGTATTTATTCGGCAAAAAAGCTTTACAAATTTACGAAAATATTGTATACTAAATACCATAAGCAAATTCAAAGGGGGAAATTGTATGAGAACCGCTTATTCAGGTAAAAAGGAATTTATTCAGTCCAGCAGAGAGATAGGGCAGCGGCTTGCTGAAATAAGAAAATCGAAGCATATCAGCCAAACTGAAGCTGCAAAAGCTCTCGGAGTTACTCAAAGCAGCCTTTCTCAGCTTGAAAGCGGCTTCAGAATGTGGTCTGTTCCGGCAGTTATCAAGCTTATAAGATATTACAACGTTCCGTATGAAAACGTATTCGGTAGCTGGAAGGGCGCTGAATCCGAACTATCTCTTACGGCCGACGATGATTTTGAGGCGCCTGTAGCTATGCTTGAGCTTCTTTCAAAAGCTTCCGGCTCTGAGGATATATCAATGTCGGTAAAAGCATATATTTATGTATGTATATACAGAATGCTTAGACAGCTGTATGAAGCCAACCCCAGAAATTCCTCGTCGATCTTCAGTGTTGATAATGAGGAGGCAGACAGGATAAGCGGAAAAATACTTACCGAGGAGCCTGCCCGTCTGAATACTTTTATAAAATACAGCAGCCGTATAAACCGTCAGGATATTGAACTGCCGGTCGAATATTCCCAGATGCTCAGGGAGCTGGTCGGAAAATGCGAAAAGCTTATAAAGGCATATATTCCAGAGATCGAGCTTCCTGAACTGAAGCCGTGAGCCGATTTAGATCCAATGTTCTGTATATTGTACTTAAGAATCATTATAGCACAGCTGTTGATTTTTTTCAAGCCTAAGGAGAAAAAGCCATGCATATAACTAAAAGTCACGCGGTATGTGCGGCTGCACTGGCAATGATAGCCGCCGGAGCGGTTTTTTCGGTTTTTGGGGCAGACAAAGCAAAAACGGTTCAGCTTTTTGCAATGGACTGCGTATGTACCGTTTCGGTATCTCCGCAGACTTTGATCTCTGAATGTTCGGAGCAGATAAGGGAGCTTGACGGCTTGCTGTCCGCGTATGATAAAGGCTCGGATATAAGCCGTATCAATAATTCCGATATGTCGGTAAAGGTTTCGGAAAGTACGGAGCGGCTTATAAAACGGGCGGTAAGCCTTAATAAAAGGTATCCTCAGACAGACTGCACTTCAGGCAGGCTTATAGACCTTTGGAACGTTACCGGAGATGATCCGAAAATTCCTGATACAGAGGAAATAGAAGCAGCACTTAAAACAATTGGAAGCGAAAATATGATCATATCGGACGGCGGTATAAAGCTTGAAAACGGTGCAAAGCTTAATTTCGGATCCTGTGCAAAGGGCTTTGCGCTTGATGAGGTAAGAATGCTGCTCGATAATAAAAACGCCGAATATGCTGTCGTTTCCTTCGGATCTTCAAGTCTTTTATACGGAAGAAAGCCGGACGGTACAAATTTCAGCACCGATATAGAAACACCTGACGGTTCAGGAGCGGCGGCGCTTTCGTTTGAAACCGGTCAGTGCTTTATTTCTACCTCGGGGGGCTATGAAAGATTTTTTACCAGGAACGGTAAAAATTATTCTCATATATTCGATCTTAAAACTGGATATCCCGCAGAAAGCGATATAGCGTCGGTTACGGTCATTACCGAAAATGACGGTATGCTTTCGGATTTTTTGTCCACCTGTATTTATATAGAGGGCATCAGCGGACTTGAAAAATATCTTGACAGCGCGGATTTTCAAGTTATAGCTTTAGATAATAAAAACAATATATACTGTTCGGAAGGAATAAGAAACAGTATTGAAATAAAGAATACGGCTTTTCATTTTGCAGATAAACCAGAGGAGGAAAATCAATGAGGTTAAACGGAATAGCTCTTGCCCACAGAAAGGGTACGGAAAACTCCGAAACTATTGCAGTTCCCTGTCCGGAAACCGTCAGGATCGCTATGTCACAGCATATGGGTGCGCCGTGCATGCCCTTAGTCAAGGCGGGCGACGAGGTCAGCGTAGGTCAGAAGATCGGCGACTGTGAGGCTTTTATGACCTGTCCGGTACATTCCAGCGTTTCAGGAAAGGTCACGGCGGTAAGCGATATGATACTTGCCAACGGAAAATCCTGCAAGGTCGTTGAGATCTGCTGTGACGGACTTCAGACCATTTCACAGGAGGTTTCGCCGCCTGAGGTCACCGACAAAAGCAGTCTGGTTCGGGCGGTAAGGGATTCGGGTTGCTGCGGACTTGGAGGAGCAGGCTTTCCTACTCATATTAAGCTGAATTATGACGAAAACAAGACAAGGATAGATTCCCTTGTAATAAACGCGGCGGAATGCGAGCCTTATATAACCAGCGACTACAGGGAGATGATAGAGAACTCCGACGGCGTTATAAGAGGTTTAAAGCGGATAAAGAAGCTGCTGGGGATTGATAACGTATACATAGGTATAGAGGACAACAAGCCTAAAGCCGCCGCACTGTTTGAGGAAAAGCTTGCAGGGGAGGACGGATTTAAGGTGCTCAGGCTCAGAGCCTGCTACCCTCAGGGAGCGGAAAAGGTCATAGCTTTTAATGCGACAGGCAGAATAATAACGGAAGGAACGCTTCCGTCGGATCACGGTATCCTTGTAATGAACGTTTCGACGGTCGGCTTTATAAACAGCTATCTTGAAACGGGAATTCCGCTTGTTGAAAGGCGGATCACCGTAGATGGCGACGCAGTAAAAACTCCATGCAATCTGAAAGCGCCTATAGGCATGAAAATCTCTGATATACTTAAATTTACCGAAACGAATATCGCAGGAATACACAAGCTTATTTCGGGCGGCCCGATGATGGGTATGTGCGTGTACGATCCCGATACTCCGTTGTGTAAGACAAACAATGCTATTCTTGCATTTAAAAAGCCTTCCTCGGTAAAGGGGAGGGAGGCCGATCCTCAGCAGACAAACTGTATACGCTGCGGAAGATGTATAGACGCCTGTCCTTTGGGACTTATGCCTGCGGAGCTTGAAAGGGCTTACGACCGCGGGGACAGGGCGGCGCTTAATAAGCTGAAGATAAATCTTTGCATGAACTGCGGAAGCTGTTCCTACGTCTGCCCTGCCAAAAGAGATCTTGCGGAAAAAAATCAGCTTGCAAAGGGCTTTGCGCTGAGCAAGTAAAGGAGGATATCAATTTTGGAAAAGCTTACAGTCAGTCCGTCACCTCATATACGCAGCTCTATGACTACTTCTAAGGTAATGACTCACGTTATTATCGCTCTTTGTCCCGCACTTATCGCCTCGGCTGTAATATTCGGGGGCAGAGCGCTGACTCTGACGGGATTCTGCATTCTTACCGCTATGGCGTGGGAGCGCCTTTGCAATCTTATAATGAAACGTCCCAACAGTACGGGGGACATTTCGGCTGCCGTTACTGGAATGCTGCTTGCGTTCAATCTGCCGGTCACGCTTCCGTATTGGATGGCGGCAATAGGCACATTTGTTGCTATAGTTATTACAAAGCAGCTTTTTGGAGGACTGGGTCACAATTTTGCAAATCCGGCGATCGTCGGAAGAATAGTGCTTATGCTGTCCTTTCCTGCGGCAATGAGCCAATGGGCGGTTCCGTTTTATAATCCCAGCGACTTGGTTACTCAGCCTACTCCTCTTGTTTCGGGAACTGCGGAATATTCTGATATGTTTCTCGGAACTGTAGGCGGCTGTCTGGGCGAGGTATCGGCATTTGCTCTGCTGCTTGGCGGGTGCTATCTGGCCGCTGTCAAAATAATTACTCCTCATGCGCCTCTTGCATTTATAGGAACGGTTTTCGCTTTTTCTTATCTGACCGGAAGAGACGGAATATATCAGATACTTGCAGGGGGAGTAATGCTGGGAGCGATATTTATGGCTACGGATTATGTTACTACTCCTATAACCGGAAAAGGAAAGATAATTTTCGGGATAGGCTGCGGACTTATTACCTGCGTAATACGCTTCTGGTGCTCCGCTCCCGAGGGAGTTTCCTATTCTATTCTGCTTATGAATATAGTAACTCCGTACATAGATATGTTTACTCGTAAAAAAGCGGTAGGAGGTTTGTACGGAAAGTGCGCAAAGGAGGGCGAGGCTAAATGAAAAACAGCATAATGCCCCCGTTGGTGCTTACGATAATATGCGTTGTGGTTTCGGGTCTGCTGGCGCTTGCTTATAATAAGACCTACGTTGATACGACGGGAGTCATGACCGATGAGCTTCAGGCAGGCTGCGAGGATATTTTCGGAAGCGGCGATTATAAGATAATGCTTGACCCTGACGCTGAGGAGAAAACCCCCGTAACCTTTGATATTGAGGGCGTTGTTTCGGTAATTACCGACAGCAGGGACAAATGTATTGTGGAGATCAAGCAGGACGGCTACTCTAAGGGAGGACTTCATCTTCTCATAGGAATAAATTCCGAGGGTGCAGTAGAGGGGATATACTTTCTTGAAATAGGGGAAACCCCCGGAGTAGGAACTAAGGTCCAGGAAAAGTCATTTCTCGATAAGCTCAAGGGATTTAATACGGATACCGATGAAAATTCAATTGACAACATAACCTCCGCTACATATTCCTCAAAGGGTATGAAGGCGGCGTGCAAAAAAGCTGTTAAGCTTTATTCCGAACATAAGGAGGAGATTTTCGGTGGCTGATAAAAACAGAAGCTCAGGCTGGTACGAGTTTACTAAAGGGCTTATAAAAGAAAATCCTACTCTTGTTACTCTTCTTGGTATGTGCCCTACGCTTGCGGTAACAACTATGGCGGTAAACGGAATAGGAATGGGACTTGCAACGACGTTTGTGCTGGTATGCTCGAATATTGTTATTTCGCTGCTCAAAAACGTAATACCTAAGGCGGTAAGGCTTCCGTCCTTTATAGTAATAATAGCAGGTTTTGTGACCCTAATCAGCTTTATTCTGCAAAGATATGTTCCGTCGCTTTATTCTGCGCTTGGAGTATTTCTGACGCTTATTACCGTAAACTGTATTATTCTCGGAAGAGCCGAGGCGTTTGCTTCAAAGAACAAGGTATTGCCGTCGATACTGGACGGTCTGGGAATGGGACTTGGCTTTACGCTTTCGCTCTTTACAATGGGTTCGATAAGAGAAATACTGGGGGCAGGTTCATGGATGGGTATGAAAATCCCGGTAATAAGCTCCGATCCTATGCTAATATTTATTATGCCGGCGGGAGGCTTTTTCGTATTGGGCTGTATAATCGCACTGGTAAACAAGCTGGCAAACCGCAGACCGCCTAAGGAGATCTCCTGCGAGGGCTGTCCAAGCGCTTCAATATGCGGGGGAAACTGTTCGGAATGCAGTAAGGAGGATGTAAAGGTATGAAGGAACTTATCATAATCGTCCTCAGCGCAGTTTTCGTAAATAACGTCGTACTGTCGCAGTTTATGGGAATATGTCCGTTTCTCGGCGTTTCAAAGCAGCTGAAATCATCTGTGGGAATGGGCGGAGCGGTAATTTTCGTAATGGTCTGTGCAACTGCCTGCACCTATCCGGTATATATGCTGCTTGACAGATTCAAGATAACATATTTAAGAACGGTAGCTTTTATACTTGTTATTGCGCTGTTCGTCCAACTTGTTGAGATCGTACTGAAAAAGGTAATGCCGCCGCTTTACTCGGCTCTGGGAGTATATCTTCCGCTGATAACTACGAACTGCGCAGTTCTGGGAGTTACGGTCGCCAATATCGACAACGGCTACGGCTTTGTTCAGTCTGTATTTAACGCTCTGGGTACGGGAATTGCCTTTTCTCTGGCATTGGTATTGTTTTCGGGTGTAAGGGGAAGGATCGAGCATTCTGATATTCCGGCAACCTTCAAGGGAGTTCCATCGACGCTGATCGCGGCGTCTATAGTATCGCTGAGCTTTATGGGTTTCGGCGGTCTGTTCGGATAATATGAAAACTCAATATGCCGAATTTACGCCGACAATGCGTAAAACTCATACAATTCTTATTCCCTCAATGCTTGATTTTCATTTTCCGCTGATCATAGAAGCGTTTCGTTCAGGCGGATACAAAGCCGAGGCGCTTGAAAGCACTTCTTCACCCCAAACGCTTAACCGCATTATATCGCAAGGACTTGAGTATACAAACAACGATATCTGCTTTCCTGCAAATCTGATCATCGGGCAGTTTATGACCGCCCTGAAAAGCGGCAGATATGATTTGCATAAAACCGCTCTGCTGCTTCCCCGAACGGGAGGAGGCTGCCGAGCATGCAGTTATATTTATCTGCTGAGAAAAGCTTTGAAAAAAGCTGGTTTTGAATGCGTACCGGTAGTTTCGCTGAACGTAAGCGGAGTCGAACATCATAGCGGATTCAGGATTACTCCGATAATGATAATTACCGCCTGTGCGGCTGTTTTCTACGGCGATATGCTTATGCGGCTGTATAATGAGGTTTCTACTTACGAAGCAAACAAAGGTCAGACGTTTAAGCTTACCGAAAGCTGGAAGAGGAAAATCTCAATACAGCTTTCCGCAAAAAAATGGCTGTCGGTTTCGGATATGAAAATCATTTTTGATAATATCTGTCTCAGCTTTTCTAAAATTCCCCGCATTCAGAGGAATGTAAAAAAGGTTTGCCTTGCCGGAGAGCTTTATATCAAATACTGTGCACTTGGCAACGGAGGTCTGGAGGACATTTTAAGACAGCAGAGCTGTGAGATCCATATGGGCGGTTTTGCACAATATATAATGTATCTTGCAGACTGCAGTACAACAGAAATAAAGCTCTACGGACGGATAACTCCGTCAGGATTATGTGCGCCGCTGCTGATTAAATTCATGGCTTACATACAGAAGCTTATGAACAAAGCTCTGACTGATAACGGTTTTGAACCGATTACGGAATATAAAAAGCTTAAAAAACTCAGCCAATCACGCTGTTACGGAGAAACGATGGGCGACGGATGGCTGATCGAAGCCGAAATTTCCGAGGCTCTCAAAAACGGCTGCACAAGAGCCATAGCGGTAGTGCCTTTCGGCTGCCTTGTAAGCCATTCCTGTGTAAGGGGTAAGATCGGAAAGCTGAGAAAGCAGTATCCGCACGCATTTATTTACACTCTGGATTATGACTCAGGTCTGTCCGAAGTCAATCGAGCAAACCGTATAAAAATGATACTATCCTGAACTTAAAAAATAAAACAGCAACGATAAGGAGGATAAACTTGGAATATATAATACCAATAGCGCTTTTTGCTGTACTGGGCATAATCTCGGGAGTTTTGCTGACCGCCGCTTCAAAGGCCTTTGCAGTTAAAACTGACGAGCGTTTAGAGGCGGCACAGGAGGCTTTGCCTCAGGTAAACTGCGGAGCCTGCGGATTTTCAGGCTGCAACGATTACGCCGACGCAGTAGTAAACAAGGACGCGCCCTGCAATATGTGCAAGCCGGGAGGAGCGGAGTCGGCGGCAAAGCTTGCGGAGATAATGGGAAAATCGGCAGAAGCGGTAGAGCCTGAAACCGCATTTGTCCGCTGCAAGGGTGACTGCAACGCAACTGCTCATAAATACGATTTTGACGGAATCCAGTCCTGCGCCGCCTGCAATAGATTTTACAACGGCTCGAAAACCTGTACAAGCGGCTGTCTTGGCTACGGCGACTGCGTAAGAGTATGCCCTCAGAACGCTATATCTATAGTAAACAGAATAGCTGTTGTTGACTCCTCAAAATGCATTGGCTGCGGTCTGTGCGCAAAGGAATGTCCGAACGATCTAATAGTTGTACGGCCGAGAAAACAGAAGATCGAGGTTGCCTGCTCCTCTGCCGATCTGGGAAAGATAACAAGAAAGATATGCAGCGGAGGCTGTATAGGCTGCGGGATATGCGCAAAGAAATGCCCCAAGGGAGCTATTTCAGTGCAGAATAATCATGCGGTAATAGATTATACACTGTGCGTGGGCTGCGGAACCTGCAAGGAAGCCTGCCCTATGAAGGCGATAGTAGAATTGTAAGCAATTTTTGCATTTAAAAATAATATAACGTCTGTTCCTCGTTGTGCTTCGGGGAACAGACAACTTATAGCTTGTTTTTTGCAAATGGCATCTGAATTGCTTGGCAAAATTGATTTCCTTGTTTTTTTCTTCAAAGGTATTGACAAATTATCTGCGGTATGATATAATCTTAATGTTGTAAAATTATACGGAGAAGTCGCCTAGTCCGGTTTATGGCGCACGACTGGAACTCGTGTAAGGGTTAATAGCTCTTCGAGGGTTCGAATCCCTCCTTCTCCGCCAAATAGTAATAAAACCACGCATTTGCGTGGTTTTATTTTTATATACACGTTTTTTACACGCACTGCTGAAGCAAACAAATTTGTGCAAAATAGGTTGCGGTCAAACAGTTTATTTTGATTGAATGGAGAAAACCGCATGGATTTGCTGACAAATATGAACGCCGTGATCGACTTTGATGTGCTGCACAAATTTCAATTTTCAGAGAATATCTTCCTAAATCCGGTTAAGAACAGGTCAACGGTCTGGATCTTGAGGTTTACGGCGGCGATGATAAAGAGAGATATATAGAATTGTGATATCTTATACGAAAGAAGCAGTGGTCGTATTTCTAATTACTTTAGCAATAAAACACCGCAGCTTTATATCAAAGCTGCGGTGTTTTATCATGTCGGGTATCAAATTTTTAATATAATATATTGTCAAACTGAAATAATATAGCTGTCCATGATTTTGCGGATTATTATCAATTTAAGTCTGCGGCTAGCCTCTTAGGAAGCCCTCGATTATTTTTTCCTCCGCCTGCTGTTCGGTCAGCCCCAGAGTACGCAGCTTTATTATCTGTTCACCGGCGATCTTGCCAATCGCCGCTTCATGAATGAGAGAAGCGTCTATATCTCCGGCAAAAAGTTCGGGAGCGGCGTTTACTCTGCCGTTGTCCGCAAGGATAGCGTCGCATTCGGAGTGTCCTGTACAGCGGCAGTTTCCGCTGATCTTTGAATGGTACTCCTGATATGAATTTCCTCTTGCAACAGAACGGGATACTATATCTACGCCCGAATCATTGCCCTCCAGTTCTACATGAAAATCCGTTTCAGCGGTTTCGTTTCCGTCTGTAAGAATTCTTTCTCTTATTACCAGCTTTGCGCCCTTTTCAAGCTTTGCAGTTGTTTTTCTGACAGTTCTGTCTACTCCGCTCAGCTGAATAGTATCCATTTCAAGATACGAATCCTCACCCTGTATTATGTCAGTGACCGGATCAATTTTCTTGAGTCCCGTGCCGATTCCTGTTCCGATATGCTTTTCCTTGTAAAGAACTCTGGCGCCTTTTCCCAGGATAAACCTGTGTATTCCGTTGTGACGGGCATCGTGACCGTCATCGGTATGAACGCCGCAGCCTGCTACAATTATAACGTCCGCTCCCTCGCCTACATAAAAATCATTGTATACAAGGTCGTCTACATCGCCGTGAGTTACACAGGCGGGAATATAAACGGTCTCTCCTTTAGCATCGGGACTTATATGGATAACAAGTCCCGGACCGTCGGATTTTGAATCTATCTGTATATTTTCAGATGATCGTCTTCCGGCACAGGAGCCGTTTTCCCGTATGTTGTATGCACCGTTGAATTTTCCGCTCCAGTCGGATACTATTCCGAGCAGCTCTTCGGTTGTCTTATCCACTTAAATACCCTCCTCCGTATTTTTTCCCAAGGGACAGCGAACCGCTTTTTCTTCAGAAAACAGCGTGGGAAGTATTTCGCTTTTTTCGCCGACTGTTCTTACATGACCGTCGGCAATTACTGCAATATAGTCAGAAATTTCCAGGATACGTTCCTGGTGTGAAATGATCAACAGCGATTTGTTCTCTGTAAGCTTCAGCTTTTCAAAAGCGTCTATAAGGCTTGAAAAGCTCCATAGGTCTATACCCGCCTCAGGTTCGTCGAATACCAGCACCTTTGCATCCTTTTTCGCAAGCACAGAGGCGATCTCAATGCGCTTTGCCTCTCCGCCTGAAAGGCTTGCGTCTACTACTCTGTCTATATATTCCCTTGCACATAGCCCTACTTTTCCAAGATAGTCGCAAAGCTCCTTTTCTTCAAGACTGCGCTGAGCGGCAAGCTCCAGCAGATCCCTTACAGTAAGACCCTTAAAGCGTACCGGCTGCTGGAAAGCGAAGCCGATTCCGCTTAGGGAACGTTTTGTCATATCCCAGCTAGTTATATCAATACCGTCTAGAAGGATCTTTCCCGAATCCGGCAGCTCAAGTCCGGCAATAAGCTTTGCAAGAGAAGTTTTTCCTCCTCCGTTTGGTCCGGTAATAACGGTAAGCTTTCCGGACGGTATTTCAAGGCTGACGTCTTTAAGGATCTTTTCTCCCCCCGAAAGACTCCAGCTTATATTTTTCAATTCAAGCATCAGCGCTAACCTCCTGCTGACAAATGCCCGCCGACATAAGTCAGATGTTTTATAATTCCTGTTTATTACGCCATAAATTATACTTTACATTCTTTATTATTATACCTCCGAGGTCGCCTTTTGTCAATAGATATAATATACAAAATAAGTAGATTTTTCGATGTAAAAAAATATTAAAGCAATAATGCCCTGCTTAGTATATTATGCTGTACTTAAAGTGTTGGTTAAAATATCATTTGATGTGAATATATGAAACTAAATAAATCATATGAAGTTAATATTGCTGTATTGCTTGAAATTGTATTTGTAAAATATATATGAACTTACAGAAGTATACGTTTACATTCACTTTTTAAACGTTTTCACAAAAAATAAAGGCTTGCAAAAAATAAAAAAATATGTTTTAATATATAAGGCGGTCAGAGGAAAGTTTCTGACACCGATAAAAAGATATTTCTTAAAGAAGATATAAAAGTGTTCTTGAGTAATTTCTTGAAAAATGAAAATTTTTATGAAAGGCGGAATTTAATCATGAACGTAAAGATCATTAACGGTCAGTCGATTCCTAATATGCCATGGCAGGACAAGCCGGCAGATTGCAAGGAGGTTATCTGGAGATATTCTGAGAATCCGGTTATTCCAAGAAACCTTATTAAGTGCTCCAACTCTATTTTTAACAGTGCAGTAGTTCCTTTTGAGGGCAAGTTTGCAGGCGTTTTCCGCTGCGACGACAAGGAAAGAAACATGGAGCTTCACGTTGGTTTTTCTGATGACGGTATTAACTGGAAGCTTAACGAGGAAAGGATTCAGTTTGAGCAGGCTGATAAGTCTACTGAAGAGGTAAACCAGTGGGGCTACGGTTACGACCCTAGAGTTTGCTGGATAGAGGACAGATACTGGGTAACCTGGTGCAATGCTTACGGCTGGAAGCCTACTATCGGCGTTGGCTATACGTTTGATTTTAAGACTTTCTATCAGTGCGAGAATGCGTTCCTTCCTTTCAACAGAAACGGCGTTCTTTTCCCGAGAAAGATCAACAATAAATATCTTATGTTCTCAAGACCGTCTGATTCGGGTCATACTCCTTTCGGCGATATGTACATATCGCAGTCGCCTGATATGAAGTACTGGGGCGAGCACAGACACGTTATGGGACCTCTGAGAGGCTGGGAGTCTAAGAAGATAGGCGCAGGCCCTATTCCTATAGAAACCTCCGAGGGTTGGCTCTGCTTCTATCACGGAGTTCTTGAGTCATGCAACGGCTTTGTATACAGCTTCTCCGCTTGTATTCTCGACATTGACGAGCCTTGGAAGGTCAAGTATCGCTGCGCTGAGTATCTTATCAGCCCTCAGGAGCTTTATGAGTGCGTAGGCGACGTACCTAACGTAACCTTCCCGTGTGCTACTCTCTGCGATAAGGATACCGGAAGAATTGCAATTTACTACGGCTGTGCAGATACCGTTGTAGGTCTTGCATTCACAACTGTTGACGATGTAGTTGATTACGTTAAGTCACATTCTTCAATGAGCGATTGCTGAGCTATCAGATAAATAAGTTTATCCCCTGCTGTCAGGTTCGGTACTTTTGCCGCTTGACAGCAGGGGATCTTTTTGTCCGACGAATACGGCATGGCGTTATTTGACCAGCCGTAGACGGAGTATACCTGTAAAGGCTCAGACTATCTCAGTATTCAGCATAAATTATCTGAGCCGGTAAAAATAAAGCAAAAGCCTTGCTGTTTATTTATTCAGCAGGGCTTTTATAATTTTACTTTTGCTTTGTATTTTTCACTTTCCCCTTAGCCGTATAGCTCCAGATAAGTCCGATACACAGCCAGAAGAAAGGAGTGCTTGAAACAGAGCTGATATTGAAGAACGCCTGTATAATATATGCGATAACTGCGCAGGTTACAGCGGCGCTTACCCAGTTGTTTTTCTGCCGTATAAACCCTGTTACTGCTTCAAAGGCTTTTTTCAAGGTTATCAGCAGAATAAAAACATAAATAATAAGACAAAAGATACCGCGCTGAGCCGCAGTGTCAATATATTCGTTATATGAGCGGTCGATAACAGCACCGAGACTGTACATTGTTCCCCAGTTATCAGGTCCTGTTCCGAGAACAGGGTGATTCTGAACAACATACATTCCGTCGTCCCAAAGGTATGAGTAGATCCATGACGAGGTATCCTCCCTTGCTCCTGCTGAGATAGAAAGCCTGTCGTAGCAGTCGGTAAATATTATCTGCTCATCTTTAAAGCTGCTCAGACCCGAGCCGAATATTATCCCCAACGAAAGCGCAGCTATCAGAATACCGCTTAAAGCAGGCAGTGCAGACGGCTTTTCCTCCGCTTTTATTTTTCTTATTATGCCTATCAGGGCTGCGGCAGCCGCTGCGGCACAGATTCCTATAACCGCAGGAAGAACTCTTGTAAATGCGGCGCATACCGACATTACTGCGGCTGATACAAGGTACAGGATACGTCTTGGTACAGATCTGTCAAAAGCGGCTCCCGAAACGGCTGCGGCAAAGGCAATGGTAAGCAGCGCGGCAAGAGCAAAAGGCGTAGCGGCCAGACCTGTTGCGATATATCCTTCCGTATGTATCAAATTATCAATAACTACTTCTCCTTCGCCGACGGCAGTACCGAAGTCCTTGAACAGATATTGAAAATAATTAGGTATTTTGCTTCCGACAGACGGAATGCTCTGCAATATTCCGATCACTCCGTTTACTGCTCCTATACCTACCAGAACGTCAGATATTCTGAGTCTCCAGTTATCCCCGGTAACTGTCATAGCCATTGCGAAAAATCCCAGATAGCCCAGAATTGAAAGCAGACCCTCCGATCTGTCTAAATAGCCGTAAAATGCGTACATTATGCTGTCGGCACAAAGGGTCGAGATCACGCTGACTGTAATAAATCCTGCGAACCAGAGCAGAGCCTTGTTGTTTTTTATTATTACCTCCTGCTTGATATGACCTACAAGAAAAATCAGAAAGCCGATAAGTCCTGCGGCAATAAAAAGAGTCGATACAAGAAAAACAAGCTTCTCACTTAAATAATGAGTTACCTCAAAGCCGGTTTCAGTGCTGACATAATCTACAATATCCTTTGTAAGATAATATGGAATTGCGGCAAGGGCAACGATAAGCATTGCGATCATACAGTAAATACCGCACAGCTTTTTTGTTCCCTGTTCGGTCATATTCAATATAAAATCAGATTTTTCCGTTGATCCGAACAGATGCTTTTTCTCTCCCAAAGTAATACCTCCCTTAAAACTAAAAATCGGCGGACAACTTTTTTGCCCGCCGAATGAAGGCAGCTGCGTTAAAGCGGCTTTGCCTTAAAATTATTTTGCGTATTCAACCGCTCTGCTTTCACGGATAAGATTAACCTTGATCTGTCCCGGATAATCCATCTCGTCTTCGATTCTCTTTGCGATCTCCCTTGCGACAAGAACCATTTTTTCATCATTGATCTTTTCAGGCTTGATCATTATTCTTACCTCTCGTCCGGCCTGCATAGCGTATGATCTTTCAACGCCGTCATAAGAAGTGCATATTTCTTCAAGCTTCTGAAGACGCTTGATATAATTTTCATAATTCTCGCTTCTTGCTCCCGGTCTTGCAGCTGAAATAGCGTCAGCCGCCTGTACAAGAGCCGCTACAACGGTATGAGTTTCAACGTCGCCGTGATGAGCCTCGATAGCGTGGATAACGTCGGCGTTTTCCTTGTACTTCTTGCAGACGTCAACGCCTATCTGAACATGAGAGCCTTCGATTTCATAGCTGAGAGCCTTGCCTATATCATGCAGAAGTCCTGCGCGCCTTGCAAGGTTTGCGTCTACTCCAAGCTCCGAAGCCATCATTCCCGCAAGGTGTGAAACCTCAATGGAATGGTCAAGAACGTTTTGTCTGTAGCTTGTCCTGAATCTTAAACGTCCGATAAGCTTAACAAGCTCGTGATTGAGATTATGAACGTTGCATTCGAGAACTGCACGTTCGCCCTCCTGCTTTATCTTGTACTCGACCTCTCGCCTTGCCTTGTCAACCATTTCCTCAATACGCGTCGGATGGATTCTTCCGTCCTGAATAAGCTTTTCAAGAGCGATCCTGGCAACTTCGCGTCTTACCTGATCAAAGCAGGAAAGTGTAATAGCTTCGGGAGTATCGTCGATAATAAGATCTACTCCTGTAAGGGTCTCTATCGTTCTGATATTTCTTCCCTCTCGTCCGATGATCCTGCCCTTCATTTCGTCGTTGGGCAGCGGAACAACTGAAACTGCGGTTTCTGAAACCTGATCAGCCGCACATCTGGCAATAGCAAGAGAAATATACTGCCTTGCCTTTGCGTCGCAGTCGTCTTTGATCTGTGTTTCAAAGTTTGAAACCTTGACCGCCTTTTCATGAACAAGCTCGTTTTCAAGATTGCTGAGCAGGTATTCCTTAGCCTGTTCCTTAGTAAATTCAGAGATCTTTTCAAGCATATCCAGCTGAGAATTTTTTATTCTGTCAGCCTCCGCCATCTTTTCATCGGCGGATTTCAGCTTGTTCTGGAGCGTTTCTTCCTTTTTTTCAAGATTGTCAAGCTTACGGTCGATAGTTTCTTCCTTCTGGTTGATCCTGCGCTCCTGTCTTGAAACCTCGATGCGCCGTTCCTTCAGTTCCTTCTCGGTTTCCTGCCTGGACTTATGTATTTCGTCCTTCGCTTCGACCAGAGCTTCCTTTTTCATAGTTTCCGCTGTTTTCTTAGCGTCCTCAACGATCCTTTCAGCTTCTTTTTCAGCGGAACCCATTGCAGCTTCTGCGGTTTTCTGTCTGTATTTAATGCCCTGTTTAAAGCTTATAAATCCGCTTACAGCCGCACCGGCGACGAGAGCAACCACAATCAGCAAAACTGCGATTTCTATACTCATGTATAGCTTTCCTCCTCCTCGATTATTTTGGCGCTGCATAAAAAGAACATTACAGCAAAACGTTCATCTGTAATGTACCGTTCTTAAAATGCAATGCCAATTCAATATAAAATTGTAAAGTTACAAATCAGCATATTAATTTTATAATAAATGTTGAAAACGATTAAGTCTTTTTGAAGCTTGCCGACGTTTATACGAAGGCAGGCTAAACCTGTCAGAATTCTCACCATATATAAAAACATAATGCATAATATTATTGTATAATAATTTTCCCGGATTGTCAAGGTATTTTTTATACAATTATACAAAAAAGCAGACTGTTTAATAAAAAGTCCTTGACAAAAGGGGAAAACAGTGATAAACTATTACACATGAAATAATACCATTATATTTGAAAGCTGAGATAAGGAAGCTTTAATATCGTATCGGAGCTGTTCAGAGAGCGCTGCCGCCGGCTGAAAGCAGCGTGAGTTCCGTGATTTAAAGATACCGCCTTTGAGCGCGCCTAATAAGCGACGGACAGTTCCCGTTACAGAACTTACGCTTAGCCGATTTCGCTGAGCGGACAGAGGTGCGGAGTTTTTCCGCATGAATCAGGGTGGAACCACGATAAATGTATCGTCCCGTAAAGAGCATTGCTGTGCTTTTTGCGGGATTTTTTATTTAAAAAGGGTGTATATATGAGAAAAGTATTGGGAGCATTTTGCTATCTGGCTGTACTTGCAGCTGACGGAGCTGCGGCGTATTATTCGTATCTTGCATATACTCAGAAGATTTCATATCAGCAGGGCTTTCTGACTTTTATGCCGATTTTTATAGTTACCTACTGGTTCAGCACATTTTTCGGGCAGCTGTCAAGCGGCAGGGATAAAAACGGCAGATCATATATAAATAAAACTCTCAGACGTATCCTGACGGATATTCTGTCGCTGCTGAGCGTTGCGCTGTTATGCTTCTGGGTCTATATTTTTATATCAAGGTCGCTGTATAGATCGTTTTAGTTTTTAACGGGGGAGATAGAAATGGAAATATTGATGACGGTATTTCAGTCGCTGCTGATGACTGCGGCGGTAAATTCGGCGGCGGCGCTGAAGCTGCTTAATGCCGGAACTGCGCTTACTGTAATATATTGTATTGCCGCTTCGCTATGGTATATAAAGTTCAGTATTGCGCCGACTTTTAAAAAGCAGCCGGCAAAACGCATAAAAACGCTTAAAAACGGCATAAGGCTGCTGAAGGTCTTTCTTGTATCGGTAACCGCAAGCGCCGCTTTTCTGATTTATCTTATATGTTTTTCGGATCTGAGCGCTTCCGATATAATTTTAAATACGGTTATTGCCGCCGTAGCTGAATTCATTCTGTTCTGGAACGGAACGGCGAGGCTTTATCTTACGTCGGTTCAGCTGGGCATAAAATGGCGAGTGATAGGCGCTGTCTGCGGAATGATACCTGTGCTTAATATTGCAGTGCTTATAAAAACAATCAGTATAGCTTCCGCTGAATGCCGTTTTGAGAGGGAAAAGCTGGAGCTTGACAGTATAAGGGCGGAAAGCGCCGTATGCAGCACAAAATATCCTTTGCTGCTTGTACATGGGGTTTTCTTTCGGGATTTCAGATTTTTCAGCTACTGGGGAAGAATACCCGCCGCATTGAAGAGAAACGGGGCAGAGATATATTACGGAAATCAGCAGTCTGCGGCTTCCGTTGAAAACAGTGCGAAGGAGCTTGCACAGCGTATAGAGAGTATCGTAAAGGAAACAGGCTGCGGCAAGGTAAATATAATCGCTCATTCAAAGGGCGGACTTGACGCTCGCTATGCACTGAGCTGTCTTGGCGCAGATAAATATACGGCAAGTCTTACTACTGTAAATACGCCGCACAGGGGCTGTCAGTTTGCGGATTATATTTTAGGCAAGGTTTCGGATCAGGTCTGTCAGTCGGTTGCTGACAAATATAATTCGGCTCTGAAATTAGCGGGAGATGAAGCTCCGGATTTTATTGCGGCGGTCACAGACCTTACGGCTTCACGCTGCTCGGAGCTTAACGAAAAATGTCCCGACGCCGAGGGGGTATATTATCAGAGTATAGGCTCAAAGTCGGAAAATGCGAGAGGAGGGAAGTTTCCCCTTAATCTTTCCTATCATCTTGTAAAATACTTTGACGGCGAGAACGACGGACTGGTATCTGTGGATTCGATGAAGTGGGGTGACAGCTTTACAATGCTTTCTCCTAAGGGGAAAAGGGGCATTACCCACGGTGACGTTATAGATCTTAACAGGGAGAATATAAAGGGTTTTGATGTCAGGGAGTTTTACATAGACTTGGCGGCGGAGCTTAAAAGGAAAGGATTCTGAGCTATGACAGCAAATGCTTCAATAGACGGAGGGAAAGCGTTCGATTGGGGACGCACCTCGGAGGATTATGCAAAATACCGTGACATATATCCCCAGGAGCTTTACGATAAGGTGCTTTCGTGGGAACTTTGCACAAACGGTCAGAAGGTCCTTGACCTTGGAACCGGAACTGGGGTTATTCCCAGGAATATGTATAAGTACGGGGCAAGGTTTACCGCTGCCGATATTTCCGAAAATCAGATCGGGTATGCAAAGCGTCTTGCTGCAGAAAACAATATGGATATAGATTTCTTAATCACTCCGTCTGAGGAAATTGACTTTCCCGAAAACAGCTTTGATGTCGTCACTGCATTTACCTGTTTTTTCTACTTTGATCACAAAAGGCTTGTTCCAAAGCTTCTGAAAATGCTGAAGCCTGAGGGCGCTTTGCTGATAGGATATATGAGCTGGCTTCCTTTTGAGGACGAAATAGCAGGTAAAAGCGAGGCTATTATCCTTAAATACAACCCCTGCTGGACAGGAGCAGGAGAAACAAGGCGTCCCGTTTTTATCCCTGAGATCTATTCAGAAAGCTTTGAAACTGTCTGTGAAGAGGTAATAGATCTGGAGATCCCCTTTACGAGAGAAAGCTGGAACGGAAGAATGAAAGCGTGCCGCGGAGTGGGAGCGTCGCTTTCGGAAGCTGAGATACGCTCTTTTGAAAAGGAACACCTTGAAATGCTGGGCAATTATCCGGAAAGCTTTAAAATAAAGCACTATGCGGCATTAACCTTATTAAGACTCGGGAAATAAACTATAATTAAGAGCATTACGGTAAATAATAATTTATATGGAGGAATAAAAATGATAAAACTGAAGCTTAAGGACGGATCGTTCCGTGAGGTCGGGCAGGCAATGCCGGCATCGGAGATAATCAAGGACATTGGAATGGGACTTTACAAGGCTGCCTGTTGTGTAAAGCTTGACGGTCAGGTCTGCGACATGAGAACCGTCGTTGACCGCGACTGCGAATTTGAAGTTATGACCTTTGATTCAAAGGCGGGAAAGGAAACCTTCTGGCATACGGCTTCTCACCTTATGGCTCAGGCTGTAAAGAATCTTTATCCCGAGGCTAAGCTTGCGAGAGGACCTGCAACCGAAACGGGTTTTTATTACGATTTTGAGGTTTCAAAGCCTTTCGCTCCCGCTGATCTGGAGAAAATACAGGCTGAAATGAAAAAGCTTGCTAAGGAAGGCTATGCTCTGGAGCGCTTCGAGCTGCCTGTAGATGAGGCTCTTGCACTTATGGAGCAAAAGGACGAGCATTACAAAACAGAGCTTATTCATAAGCACGACGATAAGGGCGAGAAGCTGTCCTTCTATAAGCAGGGGGATTTTGTTGATCTCTGCGCCGGCCCTCATCTTATGAGCGTTTCGCCTATAAAGGCTGTAAAGCTGCTTTCATGTACAGGAGCTTACTGGGGAAAGGCTGAGGACGGCAGACAGCTTTCACGTATTTACGGAACTGCTTTTCCTAAGGCTTCTATGCTGGACGAATTTCTGAAGCAGCAGGAGGAAGCGAAGCTGAGGGATCACAATAAGATAGGCAGAGAGCTTGAATATTTCACGACTGTGGACTATATCGGTCAGGGACTGCCTATTCTTCTGCCTAAGGGCGCAAGAGTTATTCAGCTTTTGCAGAGATGGGTAGAGGATACAGAGCAGGCTAAAGGCTGCCTGCTTACAAAAACTCCGTATTTCGCTAAGCGTGAGCTTTATAAGATCTCAGGACACTGGGATCATTATCTTGACGGAATGTTCGTATTGGGGGACCCTGCCGACGAGGAAAAGGAATGCTTTGCGCTTCGTCCTATGACATGTCCGTTCCAGTATCAGGTATTCCTAAACAGACAGCGCTCCTACCGTGATCTTCCTATGCGCCTGACGGAAACTTCGACACTGTTCAGAAACGAGGACAGCGGTGAAATGCACGGTCTTATCAGAGTTCGCCAGTTTACGATCTCGGAGGGTCATTATATACTCCGCCCCGATCAGCTCGAGGAAGAGTTCAAGGGCTGTCTTGAGCTTGCGAAATATATGCTTGATACCGTAGGACTGCTGGAGGACTGTACGTTCAGATTTTCTCAGTGGGATCCTGCAAATCCGAGCAATAAGTACGAGGGTACGGCGGAGCAGTGGAATCACGCTCAGGACGCAATGAAAAAGATACTTGACGATATAGGCCTTGATTATGAGATAGGAATTGACGAAGCGGCGTTTTACGGCCCTAAGCTTGATGTTCAGTATAAGAACGTATTCGGCAAGGAGGATACTATCGTAACTATTCAGATAGATATGCTGCTGGCTGAAAAGTTCGGAATGTATTATGTTGACAAGGATGGTCAGAAGAAGCTGCCGTATATTATTCACAGGACTTCACTGGGCTGCTATGAGAGAACTCTTGCTTATATGCTTGAGCATTTTGCAGGAGTGCTTCCGCTATGGCTTGCTCCTGAGCAGGCAAGGCTCATGCCTATCGGAGAAGAGCATATCGAATATGCACAGAAGCTTGCTGATAAAATGACCGAAATGGGCATGAGGGTAACGGTTGACAAGCGCAGTGAAAATATAGGTCCTAAGATCAAATCGGCACGACTCGAAAGAATACCGTATATGATCATAATAGGAGATAAGGAGGTCGAAAGCGGAACAGTTTCGGTTCGTTCGCGTAAGGAAGGCGAGCTTGGAGCAATATCCTGCGGCGATCTGCTTGAAAAACTTAACCTTGAAATTTCGTCAAAGGCTAAATAATATAATTTCGGGAACTGCGCTGCGGTTCCCGATTTCTTGTAAAGGAGGAACAGCTATGCCGTCTGTCTGTGTTCATCTTATGACTGCCTGTATATTAAAGGACAGGCTTGACATAATTAACGAAAGCGATTTTTATCTCGGCTCAATAGCTCCAGATGCTGTTAATCTTAACGGTTTTGCAGAGGAAAGGGTGCGCTATGCCGCTCATCTGAGAAGCAGGGATTATAACGTATGGAAGCAAAATATAGAGAATTATTATAATAGCATATCGGATCGCCGCAGTGATTTTCTCAAGGGCTTTTTTCTGCATTTGTATACTGATATCGCGTGGGACGAAATTATACAGCCTGGATTATTTGATCATCTTGTAGCGTCGGGGTATTCTGACAGCGAGCTTAACGGTCAGAAGTGGAAAGAGCTTAGCAGGTTTGATTTACAGCTGCGCTCCGATGTGCGGTTCAAGCAGATCATGAAAAAGCTTCCGAAGGCGCAATGCAGGGCGGTATCTTCGGTAAGCAAAGCTCAGCTTGATAATTTCCGCACACTGACAGTAAACGCAAACGAAAGTGATAAGCAAGGTGAAGCTCCGCATTACCTCGGCTTTAAGGCGGTTGCGGATACAGCCGAACTTGCTTATAAATATATCAAAGACCTGTACGATTTATAATTTGGAAAGTAACTGTTCTGAACAAAAACGCATAATATAGAAAAGGTGAAAACCGTTCTCCCCTGACTGCAGTAAAATACTGCAATAAAATTTTGCATGAAATGATTAAAAGCAGAAAACAGGGCAAAAATAATACCGAAGGGTAAAAGCCCTGAAAATATTAAGGAACGGAGTGTTTAAGGTGACAGTTCACAGGGGTGAAATTTATTATGCCGATTTAAGTCCGGTAGTCGGTTCCGAGCAGGGCGGGTTAAGACCGGTGCTTATAGTACAGAACGATGTCGGAAACAAGCACTCGCCGACAGTTATAGCCGCAGCGATTACTAGCCAGCGGGAAAAGGCGAAGCTTCCGACACATATAGAGGTAGGCGGCGGGCAGTGCGGCCTTGCGAAAGATTCTATCGTTCTGCTTGAACAGATTCGTACATTGGACAAAAAACGCCTTAAAGAACGAATGGGCGAGCTTGACACCAATTCTATGACAGCAGTTAATTCAGCGCTTTCAATTTCTTTCGGACTTAATATTAATATGAGATAAAAATATCCGCCGCTGATTTATTTTCAGCGGCGGACATTTTATATAATTTTAACCTGAATTGCAGAAATCACTTCTTTACCTTGAAAAACAATGCTTTTATGATCTGAATTACTATCATAGAGCCGAAGCTAAGAGCGTATGTTGCCGCAAGCAGTCCTCCGGAAAGCTTAACAACCTTAAAAAGCCCTGAAAGCGCCGGTATAAGAAGTACGCAGTTTATAAGCAGCATTCCGGCAATAAATGCAAGGATACCGAAAGAGTTATTGAACATTTTTCCGGAAAACAGGACAGGTTCGTCGGATTTACAGCTGAAGCCGTGGAAAAGCCTTGACATACACAGAGTTGCAAACGCCATTGTACTGGCGGCCGCCGCACCCATATAGTGGTTTCCAAGCAGAAAAGCGGCGATGGTTGCAATGCTTATAACCAATCCTGAATAGCCGATCCTCAGCATAAAAGGCTTTGTAAGAATTGTTTCTCCTGCACGTCTTGGTTTTTGCTTCATAACAGCTTCGGTATGAGGCTCAAGACCTAAGGCGATAGCCGGAAGCGAGTCGGTCAGCAGGTTTATAAACAGCAGGTGAATAGCAGCAAAAGGAACAGGAAGAGCGCCCAGCGAACAGAACAGAACGGTTATTATTCCTGCAAGGTTGCCGGAGAGCAGGAAAAGTATAGCCTTTTTGATATTCTCGTATATATTTCTGCCGTTCTTTACAGCTTTTATAATTGTTGCAAAGTTATCGTCTGCAAGTACCATTGAGGCGGCGTCCTTTGAAACCTCTGTTCCTGTAATTCCCATTGCTACGCCTACGTCGGCCTGCTTCAATGCTGGAGCGTCGTTTACTCCGTCGCCGGTCATTGCGACTATCTTGTCGTTGCTCTGCCATGCTTTTACGATACGGATCTTATGCTCCGGAGTAACTCTTGCATAAACGGATTTATCCCTTACAAAGCTGATAAGCTCTTCGTCTGAATATCCGTCAAGAGCCGAGCCTTCAACAGCCTCTGAGAAATCATTAAGGATCCCTATTTCCTTTGCGATAGCCGACGCAGTTACGATATGATCTCCCGTGATCATAACAGGTTTTATACCTGCCGTTTTACATTCGGCGACAGCCTGCTTTGACTCTGCTCTCGGCGGATCCATCATAGCAATAAGACCTATGAAATCAAGTCCGTATTCGTCCTCTGTGGTTATTTCAGAAACATTGTATTTCTTTGAAGCAAAGCAGAGTATCCTTAGACCCTGAGCGGAAAGTTCGGATACCTGAGCCTTTATCTGCTCCTTTTCCTCATGCGTACAGTTCATTCTGTCAACAAGAACATCTGCCGCACCTTTAGTAAACATTATATTTTCTCCGTTTACATCATTGAGCGTAGACATCAGCTTTCTGTCGGAATCAAAGGGTATTTCGCTTATTCTGGGATAATCGGCTCTGATCTTGGAATAGCTCAGCTTTTTTGAAGCGGCAAAGTTGATAAGTGCAGTTTCGGTCGGGTCACCTATCTCAACGCCGTCCTTGCACTGTGAATCGTTGCAGAGTACAGACGCAACAATAAGATTTCTTTCGCCTGCGGTTTCGGGGTCGCTGTCCTCAGAGGAGATAATATGCCCGTCAACTACGATTTTTCTTACAGTCATTTTGTTCTGAGTAAGAGTTCCTGTTTTATCGGAGCAGATTATTGATACCGAGCCTAAGCCCTCAACAGCCTGAAGCTTTCTTATAATAGCGTTTTCTTTCGACATCTTCTGAGTGCCGAAGGAAAGAACTATAGTTACAATAGAGCTTAAAGCCTCCGGTATTGCCGCAACGGCAAGAGCGATTGCGAACATAAGTGAATTCATTATTTCATCGGAACTGATCCTATCAGCTTGAAACAGACTAAGTCCGAAAACCAATGCGCAGATTATAAGGATCGCAATAGAAAGCTTCTTTCCGAACGAATCAAGTGAGTTCTGAAGCGGCGTCTTTCTCTCCTCGGCGTTCTGGATAAGCGAAGCGATCTTTCCTACCTCGGTATTCATTCCTATATCGGTAACAATATATTTACCGCGTCCGTAGGTAACGAAGCTGCCGGAGAAAACCATGTTTACACGGTCGCCCAGAGGACATTCCTTATTTATATTTTCAACGCTTTTATCTATATTAAGACTTTCGCCTGTCAGAGCGCTTTCATTTACCTGAACCGAAGCGCATTCTATAAGACGGCCGTCGGCAGGGATCTGATCTCCGGCTTCTATCAGTACGACATCTCCGGCGGTAACTTCCTCGGAAGGAACTACTACGGCTTCTCCGTTTCTGAGTACCTTGGCGTTGGGGGAAGACAGCTTTTTCAGATTGCTGAGGGATTTTTCAGCTTTAAGCGTCTGAACAGTTCCCAGTATAGCGTTCATGGTAATAACCACAAGAATAACTATCGTACTTTCGGCGTCGCCCATACAGGCGGAAATGATAGCTGCTATTATAAGTATTATTACCAGAAAGTCCTTGAACTGTTCCAGAAATATTATTAGTGTGCTTTTCTTTTTGCCCTCGGTTATTTGATTCTTTCCGTACTTTTCCGTGTTTTTTTCTGCCTGCCGGGAGGTAAGACCGTTTTCGGAGGATCCGAATTCAGAATAAAGTTCTTCCGGTGTCTGGCGATAGCGTTCGCTCATTTACAACATTCCTTTCAATAATATCCGCAGATTATATTTTTCCCGTTAAAATGACTGCTAGTCGCAGACGGAAAAATATTATGCTCAGGTCCTGACAGTTTTTCACATAAAAAAGCGAGACGTTTATTGGAAAAACTGCGCAGCGCAATTATTTCAATAAAAGTCTCGCCGTTTAGATATGCAGCGGGTCGGTAAAACGACCGTATTGACGCAAACATAAACAGAATTTTCTATTAAATAAGAAATTCCGCCAGCTACTCTCTTTTACACTATTATTATATAGTAAGGATCTGATTTTGTCAATAGTTTTTTTATCGGAAGGTAAAAAAGAAAGCCTCAGTCTGAGCTGAGGCTTTCTGCGGGTATCTATTAGTTTATAGGAGTTGAGGAAATATTTTTATTAGCGTCTTTAATTACATATTCAACAGCCTTTTCCCACTCTGTACGGCAGGCAGTCCAGGTCGTTTCGTTTCCTCCTGAGATCATAGTAGCCTGTGAAACAGTCATCATATATGTTGAAAGCTCGTCTGAAACGCCGTCCTGAAGATCAAATACAGGAGTTTCGGCAGCCATCTTATACAGTGTTTCACGCATTTCGATCATTTCATCAGTCCACTTATACTCGTTTTTGAGAGTATCAGTCGTGATCTGCTTGATGTCCTCAGCCTGGTTCGTAACCTGCTCGCAGTCGAGAAATGCTGCTACGCCTTCAGGATTCTTAGCTCCTGTACAGATACTGTAGCCGTGAACTTTGGCTGAAATATAAGTTTTATCGGAATCCGGATCCTTCGGCATAGGAACGAACATTACTTCGCCGGCTTCAATATCGCCGAAAGGCTTGCAGGACTCGGGAGGACACTCGATAGCGTAAAGTCCGATAGGAATGAAGAGCGTCAGGTAAGAGCCGAGACCTTCTCCGTTAGCTCCGTCGCCTCTTGGTTTCCAGTTGTTTTCAGCACAGGGGAATACAACTCCGTTTTTCTGAAGGTTATACATTCTTTCCTGAACCTTTTCGATAGCCGGATCGGACATATTCTGAACAAGCTGTCCGTCTTTCAGTCCGATCATTGGAACGCCGCTTGTTTCGGAAAGCGCCTTGTTGTACCAGTAGCCGTCCAGCGCATACTTATCCTGATCTGCGTCCGTAAAGTCAGTACACATTTCAGTAAATACGTCCCAATCCCATTTTCCCTGAGCAAACAGCTCGGCAGGATCGTCGTAACCGTTCTCATTGATCGTAGTTCTGTTATATACGCAGGCATATGTAGGCATAGCTTCAATAGCAGCAATATAATGCTTGCCGTTGAACATAAACGAGTCGCAGACGCTCTTAGATCCTGCCCAAAGTTCGGAATTAAGGTCTACATAATCGTCTATAGGCTGGAACATAGCTTTAATAGCGCCCTTAGGGAAAGTATCCATATCGTCGGCAGGGAAGAAGTCGGGTGATTCATTTGCCATTACGGCAGCAGCCAGATCGGTATAACGGTTTTCCCAGGTAGTCCGCTTATAATTGATCTTACCGCCGTATTTGGTTTCAAAAAGCTGGATGGCAGGCGACTTTACCTTTCCTTCGGTAGGGTTGATGTCGTAGTGTGCCATCCATGTAATAGTTTTATTTGATAATTCCTTGTCGGGAAGTTCGCTGGCATGAGCGTCAACTATCTGCTTCTGGTCATTATTAAGGTCTTTTCCCGGAGCAACAGAGCTTCCGTTTGAAGAATTGTCCTTATCGCCGCAGGAAGCCATACCTGCCGCCATAGTCAGCGCAAGCGTCGCAGCCATTATTTTCTTTGCCAATTTCATTAAAAAAATACCTCCTTAAAATTCGGACTCATTTGTCCTGCACAAAAACTATGCATATAGGCATAGATCTTTCGTCTGTTTTTATAATAACAAAACAATTATTGTTAGTCAATCAGCAACTTGCAATATAAATGTTTTAGGTTTTTGTGGATTTTGACAAATTCGTGATAGAAATTTGAATGATTACGTTTTCAGAAAACGTTTTCGGTGAGTTTCGGCTCTTAATTCATAAATAATTTACAATAGAAAATACAAGCTTTTTTAAACTGCGGCGGTTTTTTTCATGCCGAAAATGAGTATAAAAAAGACAGGCTGTTTATTCAGCAGCCTGTCTGTACGTTCGATATTTACATTATCAGGGACTGTATTTCCTCAAAGGTAAGAGTAGGGTGAAGCACCTTATTTATAGCTGCAGCTATCATTGCCGAGGTTCTTATTATAAGGTTATCTATTGTTTTCGGGGTTACGATCATTCCCTGAAATTCTTCTGGAAGCGGATTTATTGAGGCTGTATGGGCTATAGTAGTCATATCGGTAACTGTAGGAACTCCTACAGCTACGCAGGGTATTCCCAAAGTTTCCTCCGAAAGCTCCTTCCTGGCGTTTTCAACTCCGCTTCCGGGAGAGATTCCGGTATTGCACAGCTGTACGGTAGTTCCCAGATGGCTGAGGTCTGAACAGGCAAGAGCGTCTATAACTATAACAAGCTGTGGCAGTATCTCATTGCATATCGCTTTTACCGCAGCCGAGGATTCGACGCCTGTCTGAGCCATTACTCCTGTAGTAAGCACCGCTACGTCTGAAAGCTCGGAGGTGTCAAGATCCTTGGCAAGTCTTTTTATATGTCTTGTCGCAAATATCTTTTCAGCAACGCTCGGACCGAGGCTGTCGGGAGTTATTGCCCTGTTGCCCAGGCCTACTACCAGTACCCGCTCCGGGATATTACAAAGTCTTTTTATCTCGTCTGCTATGCATTTTACTCTTCCGTCGAAAAAATCACTGTAGGAGGAAAAGTGTCCGTCGGCGCTTTCTACGGTTATATATCTGCCCTCAGGCTTTTTTAAAAGGTGTGCTGCCTTTTCGCTTTCTACAGTAATTTCTGTTACTTCAAGCTTGATATTTTTATAGCTCCGCCTCAGCTGTGATACGCCCTCAAGCTGAGTCTGGAGCGATACCTGCTGTGCGGATTCAAGAGCTAAGTCTGTGCGTATTGACATAATATTTCCTGCCTTTCCGTTAAATATGATAATAAAATAAAGCGAATTTCTGCGCCGGATCTTTATAGACGGCTTTATTTCTGCAAAATGCACAATAATCAGTGATTAAAACAGCAAAAATTTTTGTTAAAAGCACTTGCATTTCCAATTTCTTTGTGATATAATAATCTACAAGACTTGTTTAAATGACTGCTGCATTTCCTCTCAGTCGTGCAGTTAGTTTATCCAAATAAGTGCAAAATTATTCAATGAATGAGGGAGGTGCCGATATGCCGAATATCAAATCCGCTAAAAAAAGAGTTAAGGTTATTGAAGCAAAAACTTTGAGAAACAAGGCAGTTAAGTCTGATCTTAAAACAGCTCTGAAGAAAGCTGACGCAGCAGTTGCCGAGAACGCTGACAACAAGGCAGAGGTTGTAAAGACCGCTATCAAGAAGGTTGATATGGCTTGCTCAAAGGGAATTCTGCATAAGAATAAAGCAGCAAGAAAGAAATCTCAGCTTGCAAAATCGCTTAACGCTTAATATCTGGAATACGGAGCCGCATTGTGCGGCTCTTTTTTATTTATAATATTTTCGTTTGTTTTTCGTTTTCAGACTAAGTTTTTCCTAAAATCAAGTGGAACAAAAAGTATATTGCTTAAATATTTTATACAAAAATAAGACCTTTTATATTGACATTTCTATATAAATGTGATATACTTAGCAGGAAATATGGAAAAATTGTTTACTAAAAACACGAAACTGTTTCAAAGAGGTAATGATCATGGCTGAAATGACTGAACTTGAGAAAATTGATCAGGCAGAAACCTATTTCGCGCGTTACTATGAATTTGAGGACGCAATTCGGATCAACAAAGAAAATATAGAATACCTTAAAACTTATATTCATGATAATACATATGTTGAAAAAACCTTTAATCTCAAATCAAAAAGGATCATATCGGTGGCTTTGTGCCTTGCTGCCGGAGCGGCTGTGTTCGGTATACTGACTGCGGTTCTCGGTACTGGTATGCTTATGATTTCTGCTGTCGGCGGAGCGTCGGCATTTATTCTTCTTGCCGTTTTCGGCGTCTGCCTTCAGCATTTCAGGCTTACTGAAGCTAAAAAGCGTCAGGCTGAGGTAAACGAGGGAATAGGAGAGCAGTTGGAAATATTAAAAAACAGAGATTCACAGCTTATACGTCAGAAGGAGGACTATTATAAAGGACTTGAAAAACGGATAAGCTTTATGCCGCTTGAATATATGAAAAATATAGGTCAGATAAGGTCTTATATTGAAAGCGGTGAAGCGCTGACCTGTGAGGAAGCTGCGGATCGCTTTGAAAGAAATATGCTTTTACAGGAAATGTCAAGCCTTACGATGCAATCCGAGGAAGTTGATGAACCGTCGATAGATACCGAAGCCGCTAAGGAGCGTCTTGGCGATCCGCTTGAACTTATCAGGAAAAATAAAAAACGAAAAAAGAAGGAAAACACCGGAAGAAAGAAATCGGCTTGATCCGTGTACAATAATAAAGCGGCGCATATAATCGCTGCTTTTATTTTTTTAAGTATTAAATTTATATAATTAAGGAATAATACCTGTGTTTTTATTTTTATGAAAGGGAGGCATAAAGCTGTTATGAAAAGACTTATTCTGGTAACATCTCCTCCCGCCAGCGGAAAAACCTATGTTTCCAAAAAGCTGGCGGAAAATCTCAGGCATATAGTTTATCTCGATAAGGATACGCTTATTCCGCTGTCAAGAAAAATATTTGAGGCAGCGTGTGAGGAATACGACAGAAGCTCTGATTTTTTTGAAAAATATGTCCGCAATGCCGAGTATGAAGCAATTTTGGCGCTGGCCTTCGAGGCGTTGGAGTATGAAAGCTTAGTGCTTATAAATGCGCCGTTTACAAGGGAAATAAGAGATCCTGTGTATATGAAAGACCTTGCGGAGGAGCTTAGGAAAAAGAATATCCGACTGACGGTTATCTGGGTAGAAACCGATATAGAGGTCTGCCGCCGGAGAATGATAAAACGCAATTCCGACCGCGATACCTGGAAGCTTGCAAACTGGGACGAATATATAAAAACTCAGGACTTTTCGCGTCCCGTTTACCTTGACAACCCTGAGCTTGAGGACGACTTTATTTTATTCAGAAATTCAAATGAAAACGAGTTCTTAAGCTCGATGAAGAAAACGCTTAATATTCTTGAAGACGAAAAAAGCTGCCCGTTTGATTTAATGAGAGAAGATATAAGCAGACGGCAGGAGGAACTGATCGCAAGGCTGGGCGATCTGAAAGCCGCCGGCAAAGAAAAAACCGCTGCGTTCAAACAGCTGCTGGCAGAGAAAATAACCAACTCTCAGATACTATCAATGATGGACGCTTACGATCGGAAGTAGAATTTACGAAATGTTAATATATTTTTTTCTGAAACTATTGACAGTTTGTATTTAGTCTGATATAATTATTTTTGCATTCGTATCTAAAGACAGTCGGCAGCTGAAAAGCAGAAGTCCGGCCGAGGAGGAATAGCAAATAAATATTTTGCTTGTATATTCCTTTTGTCTTTTGGCGGAAGGAATTTTTCTTTTTAGTGCGCTGCGAATCAAAAGCCGTTCCTGCGGCTTTGCAAAGAGGTGAAATTATTATGCCAAGTGAAAAGGTTCTGCGCGTAAAGCAGGAAAAGGTTGAAAAGCTGACTGAGCTTCTGAAGAATTCCACAGCCGGCGTACTCGTTGACTATAAGGGTATTACGGTTGAGGAGGACACTAAGCTGCGTAAGGAAATGCGCGAGGCAGGCGTAGATTACTTTGTTGAAAAGAACACTATGCTTCGTTTTGCTATGGAAAAAGCAGGTCTTAACGGTCTTACAAACGTACTTGAGGGTACTACCGCTATTGCTCTTTCAAATGATGATCAGACTGCTCCGGCAAGAATTCTCGGTAAATTCTCCGAGGCTTGCAACGGTCAGAAATTTAACCTGAAGGCTGGATTTATCGGTGAAGAAATTTACGATGAGGCAGGAGTTAAGGCTCTGTCAAAGATCCCGTCGAGAGAGGTGCTGCTTGCACAGCTCGTTGGTTCACTCCAGGGTCCTATTCAGAAGCTTGCCGCTACGTTGCAGGCTGTTGTGGACAAGGAGAACGGCGCCGCTTAATTTGTGCGGCGTAAGCTGAGGGGTTATCCCCGGAAATTTTAAATTTAAAAGGAGATTATTATCATGGCTTCAGAGAAGATTATGAAATTCGTAGAAGATATCAAGACACTTTCCGTTCTCGAGCTTGCTGAGCTTGTAGACGCTATTCAGGAAGAGTTCGGCGTAACTGCTGCAGTTGCTGCTGCTCCTGCTGCAGGCGGTGCAGGCGCTGCTGCTGAGGAGAAGACTGAGTTCGACGTAGTTCTCGCTTCCTTCGGTGACGCTAAGATGGCTGTAATCAAGGCTGTTAAGGAGATCACAGGTCTTGGCCTTAAAGAGTCCAAGGAGTTGGTTGAAGGCGCTCCTAAGGCTGTTAAGGAAGGCGTTTCCAAGGCTGACGCTGAGGAGATCAAGGCTAAGCTTGAGGATGCAGGCGCAACTGTTGAGCTTAAGTAATTTAGCTTAAAATACTTAAGGGACGGATCAACCGTCCCTTTTTTATTTGCAGAATTAAAATTAATATAAACCGGCAAGCAGCCGGCAGCTGTACCTACAGAAGCTCTGTAAAGGCAGCTGCCGGCTGCTTTTTTCTTTTATCTGCTCTACGCAGGCATTGTGGTCTTGTATTTAAGACATATTTTATCGGTAATAAGAGCGATAAATTCTGAGTTTGTCGGCTTGCCCTTTCCGGTATTGACAGTATAGCCGAAAAAGCTGTTGAGCGTATCTATATCTCCTCTGTCCCATGCTATCTCTATTGCGTGTCTGATCGCGCGTTCAACTCTTGAGGGAGTGGTGCTGAATTTTTTAGCAACAGCGGGATATAATAGCTTTGTAACGCTCTCAAGCATTTCCTTGTCATTAACTGACTGAATAATTGCCTCTCTCAGATAATGGTAGCCTTTAATATGAGCAGGTACGCCTATCTGGTGAATAATATCGGTAACTATTATCTCAAGGTTAGGGTTAGCTTTGTTTTTGGAAAAGCTCATGTCGGAGGTTATGTCGGTGTCAATATCCAGCATTGCTTTTATGCGTTCCCCGAGAATCTTGACGTCAAACGGCTTCAGCATAAAATACGCAGCTCCTGCCGCCATGACCTGCTGTTCGATAAACGAATTTTCGTAAGCGCTTGTAACGATAAACAGCGGCTTTTTATAGGACGAAGCCTGAAGCTTTTTAATAAGCTCGATAGCGTCAAGGTTAGGCATTACCGCTTCGATGATAACAACATCCGGAACTTCATTTTTGATCGCGTCAAAAATAGTAAGTCCGTCCTTTGGGCGGGTTATTACAAAGAAGCCCATAGCTCTGAGAGCTGAAGCGCAGCTTACGCCGTATTGTGCCGAATCGTCACCGATAAGAATTTTAATTTTGTTTGTCATAATTATTTCCTCCGTAAATTTAATTGTCAGATTTAAGCCTCGGTCATTGCATTGCTGTAAAACTAAAATCGTCGACTATTTTGTAAATACAGAATATTCAATGCTGTTATTTAGAAACTTTTCAAGAAACTATCAGCTGAGTTATTTCTTCACTAGACTTATTTTAACACAGGTAAATTTAAAAATCAATACTTTTTTAGAAAAAACGTCAATTTTTTATCGACTGATTTGTGCATATATAACATAAAAATAGCATAAAATATAACAAACACTTATTATTCTTGATTATAAGACACACTATTGTATGAAACGACAAAATTCTAATTGCAAAAGATGAGCAAATTACGCTGAATTCACGCAAATACGCAGCTGTCAGCCTGCCATTCCAAGTTCGGGGTCGACGCATTTGGTTGACTGACGGTACATTGAGTCGGCAAATATACCGTAACCCTGCTGAGGATCGTCAATAAAAACATGAGTTACTGCTCCTACAAGCCGTCCGTCCTGAATAATAGGACTGCCGCTCATTCCCTGAAGAATGCCTCCGGTCGTTTCAAGCAGCTCCGGATCGGTTATCTTTACTATAAGGTCATGCTCAGCGTCGCTGCTTAGATCTGCTTTTTCAATATTTATCTTGTATTCCTTTGGTTTTCCGTTATCTATCGTTGTGTAAATTACCGCTTCTCCGGTATGGACTTCCTGACGAAAGCCAAGCTCTATAGGCTTGCTGCTGCTGGGAGGAGAATTAAGTGTTCCGAAAACTCCCGATTCATTATTGAAATCTATATTTCCTACAGACGCAGATGAAGAAAATTCGCCCAGAAGCTGTCCGGGATCACCCTTTACGCTTTTGTTAAAGCCTGTGATCCTGACCTCTCCGACAGAACCTTGAGAAAGAGGAAGAGGAAGCTTAGTATCGGCATCGCAGATAGGATGTCCCAAGCCTCCAAAAGCTCCGGTAGAAGGATCGTAGAAGGTGAGAGTTCCTATTCCTGCCGAGGAATCCCTTACCCACATTCCCGCCTTGTATGAGCCGTCGTGGTATACAGGAGTCAGTGTAGCGGTTTTTTCATTATCACCACTTCTGTATTCAACGGTACATGGCTTTCCCTTGGAGCCGGAAATAATATCGCTGATGCTTTTGTTTGTTGTTACGCCTACTCCGTTGACTGAAATTATTACATCGCCTTTTTTTATCCCGCATTCGGAAGCAGGGCAGCAGCCTTCAAACCTTTCCAGGTCAATTACCATAACGCCTTCGGTAACAAGCTTTATTCCGAACGGCTGTCCGCAGGGAACAAGCTTCGGTCTTGAGATCTGTCCCGTCTGAACATCCTTTATCGGAACTGTACCGAAAAGCATTAAGGTGCTGTCCTCAAGTTTGGATAAAGAAGCCTCCCGATCGTGAGTGTTCATCGCTGTATTGCCCTCCAATGCTTCGACTGCCTGAAGCGTCTGCTCAGACGGTCTGGAAGAAATTGAAAAAACAGAATTTACCGTCAGCTGATTTCCGTCAGATACATAGTAAAAATCAGGAAGAGTATAGGAGTAAAAGCCTACAAGTCCCATGATCCCGATCGTTACTATACCTATCGCCGCCGCCGCGCCCTTAAAAAATCTACCCATCTTAACCAGTCCTTTCTTTTTTCAAATGCCGCATTATTTATTGCTTGTACAAATTTATTGTTGACTGCGTCCGGTTTTTAATTCAGACCGCAAAGCAAGTATATTTTTCTTTGGAAGAACTGAAAAAAGTTTCTTTGGTATTTATTTATCAGAGTAAAAGGCAGACGCACTTGATATTTTTGCTTATGTGTGGTACAATAATAAAGCTGTAATAAAAAATATTATCAGTATTATCAGCCGCAATTTATATTTTAATACATATACAGAGGTGTATTATGTCAAAAAAGGACAGACTGAAAGCGCAAAGCCAAAAACAGCTTAATTTAAAAAGAGAGCTTGAATCAAAGGAGCTTGACGAACGCTGTGAAGCAGCGCAGAAACCGAGCAAAGCTGCTGAAAAACTTAGAAAAAGGGCGAAAAGGGCGGATAACGCCGTAACGCTTATACTAAAGCTTATAATGCTTGTTCCCTTCGGATATTCCGCGTTTTTTTACGGAGGAGTAACTGTCGTCGGTATAGTAATGGGCGAGCTATACGATATTCCTAAAAGGATCGGAGTCTATATGGGCGTTGGTATTATACTGTGTGCCGCCGCGCTGTTTTTTGCTTTTTTCAGCAAATACGCAGTGCAGTTTGCGCTGTGCCTTGCCGGAACATTAAGCTTTCTTCACGGAGGAAGATATATAATAGGCAATATTACCAGAAAGCTTGAAAACTCATATGTTGCTGACGAGGCGCTTAAAACGTTGGATAAGCAGTATATGCTGCACTACTACCCCATTCTTGCTATGCTTGCAGTTTCCGCTGCACTCTTTATAGTTTATATTGTAAGAAAGGCGAAGAGGAAGAAGAAGGAAAAAGAAGAAAAAGACAACGCTCCGGTAAGAAGCATCGTTGACTGAAGCAATTGAAAAAAGATAACGGACGGACACAGACATTCCATGCAAAAGCAGCTTGTCAGGGCTGTTTTATAATGCAGGGAGGCGGCTGTTTACGTCCGTTTTGTTTATTTAATGCATTTAAAAGATCGGTTTTTCGCAATACTGATTTTGAACGGTCGGCACGGTATTGCTGAAATATGGCAAAAATCACTGAAAATAAGACGGTAAAACTGTGTAAATTTATGGACTGATTTCTATTGACGGCGGGCTTTAAGAATGATATAATAAATAATATATCGGAATTCAGCGAAATATGGCAAATTTAAGCGGCTGCTCTGCTTATCTGTGCTGAGTTTCGGAATGCAATAAATTTGTTAGGAGCGTCGGCGTGGTTTTTGCGGATTTGTTTTTTATCTATTTCTTTCTGCCGCTGTGTCTTATCTGTTACTTTCTTACAAGAAAAACGCAGATAAGAAACTGTGTGCTTATAGCGTTTTCCCTTGTATTTTATGCTTGGGGAGAACCGGTCTGGGTCTGTATGCTAATAGGGTATTCTCTGCTCAATTACCTTACAGGACTGATCATTGAAAAGTTCAGGGGCAAGCCAGGTTCAAAGGCGGCTCTTGCCTTTTCTCTTATGGTTGATATCGGAGTTCTCGGAGTGTTCAAATACAGCGGATTTATCGCCGAGAATATAAACGCTCTTCTGGGAACGGCAATTAAAATTCCGGAAATTGCGCTTCCGATCGGAATTTCCTTCTATACCTTTCAGACGATCTCGTATTCGCTTGACTGCTATTGGGGAAAGGTTGAAGCTCAGAAAAGCTTTGCAAAATTTCTTTTGTACGTTTCAATGTTCCCTCAGCTTGTAGCCGGCCCTATAGTAAGATATTCGACTATCGCTCAGGAGATCGACAGCAGGAAAACGACCGCCAAGGATCTGTCAGACGGCTTCAGCAGGATCATTCTCGGTATCGGAAAAAAGGTGATTATCGCCAATAATCTCAACAGCGTAGTAACGGCTTGCTTCGGTACGTCTGATAACGGCTATGAGGCTGTAAAGACACTTTCGGTTTTCGGAACATGGTACGGAGCGGTTCTTGTTGCGCTCTGGTATTATTTTGACTTTTCCGGCTATTCTGATATTGCTATAGGACTGGGCAGAATTTTCGGTTTTCATTTTGATGAAAACTTTAAATATCCGTTTATCTGCAAAAGTATTACCGAGTTCTGGCAAAGATGGCATATATCCCTTGGCTCATTTTTCCGTGATTATCTTTTGTATGTTCCTATATTCGGCAGAAGAAGAAAATACGGTGGGCTGTTCCTGGTATGGTTCTGTACCGGTCTGTGGCACGGAGCAAGCTGGAATTTTATCTTCTGGGGTCTTTATTACGGACTTTTTATCTGTATTGAAATGTGGATAGGAAAAAAGCGTATGAAAAAATGGCCTGCTGCGGTAAGTCATATATACAGCAAGCTTGTAATAGCCGTAGGTTTCGGAATATTCTACTTTGAGGATCTTGGTTCACTGGGAACATTCTTCAAGGCTCTTGTCGGCGCAAACGGAAATAAGCTTACCGACGCGGTTACAAATAATCTGTTTATCAATAATATTTTTATCTTTGCGGCGGCAATTATACTTTCCTGTCCGGTTATCCCGAAGCTAAAGGAGCTGGCTGAGAGCAGGGCGGGAGCTTACTATGCGTTTAGGACCGCAGGACTGTTTTGCAATCTGGCGGTGCTTATCGCTGGAAGTCTGCTGCTTCTTAATAATACCAATAATCCGTTCCTGTATTTTAGATTTTAAGCGGGGAGTATAATAAATGGAAAACGATAAGGAAATTGATATGAAGCGTGATAGCTCCGATTTCGGCGTTCCCGATATGAGCGGACTGGAGCAGGCTTATAACGAAAGCCTTGAAAGACTGGGTCTTACCGAAAAAAGTGCGCCTGCTGAAAAGAACGGCAGACAGGAAAAGGTTTCGGATGATGTTTATGAGAAGATGCTGGAAGAGGTCGCAAAGCGTCGTAAAGTCAATAAAAGCATCTGGACTGATGAACCTGTGATCCCTGTAAGGAAAAGTATCTGGCTTGACGATGAAGAGCCGAACGAAAATACCTCCGCTGTCGAAAACGGCTCTGATAAATCTGAACTGCTCAAGCCTATAACGGCTGTAGAGCCTAAAACTCAGCCTTTTAAGAAAAATTTCGTGCTGAAAATACCAAAGGAATATTATGAAGAATACGGAGTTCCCAAGGCTCCCGTTCAGATACTGCCCGATGATGAAAATCCCGGGAGGGCCTCCGGAGGCAGGACAGTTATTGCTTCAGCTGAAAAAAGCGGCTTTAAGCAAACGGTGGAGCTTTCTGTAAACGGAAACTGTACCGAGGAAAATACACTGCGCAACAGCAGCGAGCAGCAGGAGAAAAAAAGCTCCCGTATATCGGCAGATGAAAAAGAGTATTCCGGGAAATTAGAGCAGGGATTTAATATGATCAATTCGGTTCTCTGTATTCTGGTTATTTTCGGTGTAGGAGCTTCTCTTATCTTTATGCACAGGGAAAGCGGCTTTATCAATTCAGAAAACCGTAATCTTGCAAAATTTCCTCAATTCAGCCTTTCTTCATATCTGAGCGGAGAATATACCGAAGGAATAACCGAATATTATACCGATACGATACCGAACCGTGAAAAGCTGAAAAAATTCAGCAGCGTTTTTTCGGATCTTCTGGGTATACATATAAACGACGTCAAGATAAAGGGCGGAGTTTCAGCTGTTGAAAAGGAAAAGCTTGACGAGGATAAAAAGGCTGCTACGACAACTGTGACCGCATTTACCGGAAGCGTAACTACTAAGGAAACCTCAAAGACTACAACAACGGTCTCAAAGAAGAAAACCACCACAACTAAAAAGAAAGAAGAAAAGCCCAAGCTTGACGACGGAGCATGGGCAGGAAATGTTATAGTTGCAGGTTCAGGCGAAAATGTACGGGCGATGAGTGCTTTCTACGGAATATTTGAGAACGGAGAGAAATACGCAAAGGCAGTAAACGCATATAAAGAAGCTCTGGGAAGCGGAGTTAACGTTTATAATATGAGCATACCGCTTTCGTCGGCATTCTATATGCCTGACAATTTAAAGGACTCGTTCTCGGATCAGAAAGACTGTATAGAAAATATAGGCTTGAATCTCAGCGGAATTATTGACTGCAACGTTTACAGTGCGCTAGAAAAACATACCAACGAGTATATCTATTCGAGGACGGATCATCACTGGCAGCCGAGAGGAGCTTATTATGCGGCTCAGGTATTTGCTCAGAAAGCGGGGGTCGATTTCCCGGCGTTAAGCACCTATAAAAAATGCGAGATAGAGGACTTTGTAGGTACGATGTACGCATACAGTGATTATGACGAGGAGCTAAATAAAAATCCAGACACGTTTATTTACTACAAGCCGGATAACGATTATACGGTAAAGTATTATGATACTGCTTTTGAAAACGGCTATGAGGGTTCGCTGTTCTTTGATTACGCCAGCGGAGTCAACTGCTATTCGGCAATACTCAACCGCGATGAACAGATAACCGAGATCACTACTGACTGCGAGAACGGAAGAACGCTTGTTATAATGAAGGACAGTTACGGAAACGCTCTGGTTCCGTTCCTTACTCACAGCTTTTCAAAGATATATGTATGCGATTTCAGATATATGGATATAAATGCAAAGGATTTTATGGAGAATGTCGGCGCAACGGACGTACTGTTTTCAATTTCGCTGTCAGCCTGCTATACTCCTACTCATGTTGAAGCGCTGGAAGGCGATCTTACTAAGTAATAAAAAATAAACTGCCGAAGCTTAACGTGACATAGGCGGACAAAAGTTTGTCCGTTTCCTGTCCGACAGTTAAGCTCCGGCAGTTTTTTATATGAACATCAGTGATGAATTTGAATATTTTAAGGCTCGGAGGGCGGTGATTTTCCGAAAAACATAAAATGTTCCACGTGGAACATATGTATGGATATTGTATGGCTTATAAACGGTTTGTACAGGGCGAAAATATAGTGAACACATAATTTCTTTTAAATGCACAAATTATTAAATTACCCTGCGGAAACAATCGGGCAATAAAAGGACACCGCTGAAAAAGCACTGTTTGCAGAGCATAGGAGGGGTGTAAGCGGCAGGCTTGTACGAAGGACTGAGATCGCAGCATATCCGAGTCGCTGAAACGGTATTATCGGAAAGTAAATAACCAATCGGCTCAGCGGAAAAATAATTCAATGATCAAGGAGTTGCTGAGACAATAGTGTCTCGGAGATCGGGAAATGCCCTGTTTTTTATCAATGGTTATATATCTTTATTCTTATATCGTCGGTATTTACGGTCATTTTTACAGTTCCGCCGATAGGAAATGTTATCATAGGAGATACATGACCGAAATCTATGCCGAACACCACGGGTATATTCGCACTGATCTTGTCTTTGAGTAATTTTTTGATAACAGACACATCAAGCTTACAGTTCTCCTCAAATCTGCCGAATACGATACCTTTAATGGTTTCGGCCTCACAAATCTGAAGTAACGACTGCAAATTGCGGTCGAACTCATAGACAAAATAATCCCCCATAATATTATCGTTTTCAATAAATAAAACCTTATCCTTAATGCTTGGCATATACTGAGTCCCCTGCAAAAGGTTCAGCGTACATAAGTTACCGCCTATAATTTCTCCCTCACAAACACCTTTTTGAATTATGCTGTAATTATCTGCGTTTTTTGAGGGTTCGATCAGGATAGGTTCACTGTTCATAACGCACCTAAAGAACATATCTTTAGTATATTCAGCCTCGGTCTCAAACCCAAAGGTGCCGAAGTTCGGACCGTGATAAGTAACCAAACCTGTTTTTGCGTATATTGCATTTAATAACGCGGTAATATCAGAAAAACCGCATAGAATTTTAGGATTGCTCTGAATTATGTTATAGTTTAAATGCTTTAATAGCTGATTTACATTAAAGCCACCGCTACAGGCAATTATCATTTTTACATTGTTATCAAGAAAGGCTTCGTGCAAGTCATTTACTCTTGACATAATATCAGAAGAATTAAACTCGTTCATTTCTCTGCTATGCTTTGAAAACGTGATCTTAAATCCTTGTGAAGTCAGGCAGGTTAATGCCTTGTCAAAAATATCCTCACGCACTCTTGAAAGACTTCCGGAGGGGGCTGTAACTCGTATTTCATCTCCGTATTTTAGTTTTTCTGCAATCATTTGATCCTCCGTTATCAGGTTCATTAACTCAGGAATTATTGTTATATACTGAATATAAAATTAAATTATAAGCAGTAAAGGCGAGGTTAGCCGAAACTGGGTGTGTAAGATGAAAATTCAACATACAACAGGCTGCCACGCAAAAGGCAGCAAATCTTTCGCACTAACCTTAATCAAATTGCCGTTTTCGTCATTTAAAATCACCTTAATGTCGGGACAGTATTCAAAAAGCATTTGTCGGCAATTACCGCAGGGAGAAATAACACAATTGAGATGTTTCTCATGAACGGCGACAATTGTATCAAATTCTTTTTCTCCGTTTGATATTGCAATACCAATGGTAATATACTATGCACAAGAGCCGTGAATTCCGTCATAGTTTACGCCTTTGTATATGTTTCCATTCTTGCACAAAACAGCACAGCCGACAGTATGGTTATATACGCCATCGTTAAAATCATTCCCTAAAACTTCCAAGACTGATGCTGTGAGTTCCATATCCTTTTCAGTAACAGGGTATCGTTCCACATTAAAATCTCTTCTATGGTATATTTGTTTTATTGTATCACGCCTGCAAATAGAAGTCAACACTGAAGGAGCGTTTTTCATTGAAAAAATAACATTCGGCATCCGTACGGAAAGTAATACAGCATGGCTAAATATAACATTAAAAAGAAAAAGGGGAGAAGAAAAGTTGTTTATGGTTTAATAGTAAAAAACAAATAATAAAAAGCGGCTTTATTGTATACAATTGTATATTTCAGTCAAACAAATTAATCAATATCAATAAATTTTATTTCGGTTTTAATAAAATAATGTTGACATTTAACAAAAACTTTGGTATACTATATTTATAGAAATTTTAATAAAAGGAGAGATCACTATGGCTGAATTAAAGGGAACAAGAACTGAACAGAATCTTATGACTGCGTTCGCCGGCGAATCACAGGCGAGAAATAAGTATACATATTATGCAAGCAAGGCTAAAAAGGACGGCTATCAGCAGATCGGCGCGCTTTTTGAGGAAACTGCAAACAATGAAAAGGAACATGCTAAAATATGGTTCAAGCTTCTGCATGACGGAATCCCGTCAACTGCGGAGAATCTTCTTGACGCTGCCGAGGGTGAAAACTACGAGTGGACAGATATGTACGCTGAGTTTGCTCGGGTAGCAAAGGAAGAGGGATTCGACCATATAGCCTATCTTTTCGAGAAAGTTGGGGATATCGAAAAGACCCATGAGGAGCGGTTCAGGAAGCTGCTCAAAAATGTTGAGGGAGATCTGGTATTCTCCAAGGACGGAGATCGGATCTGGGAGTGCAGGAACTGCGGACATATAGTAGTAGGCAGGAAAGCTCCGGATGTTTGCCCGGTATGCAATCACCCGCAGTCTTATTTTCAGGTAAAGGCTGAAAACTATTAATTTTGCTTTTTAAATTTTCTCCTGAAGGCGGAGTCGGTAATTTTCCGGTTCCGCCTTTTTATTGCCTAAGCTTTATAATAAAGTTTACTGTCATGGTTTATACTTGTTTATTTTTACAGAAAACAATACGTCAATTATACACAAGATAAGTTAGCTTAGGATAACTTAAATATGTGCAGTTATACAGATTTTAAATAATTACACACAACGCTATTGACTTTTCAGTTGGAATATGTATAATAATTATTAGGGTTAGCCAAAGCTAACCCGCACAGAATCATGCGGCTTTCATAAAATAATATTAGGTATCCGGCACGCCGCAGCATAACGTAAAATCGGTATGCTCAAAAGTTTCCAAGGAGGTATGCTCCTGCGGGAGCATTATTTGAATTATGATATTTGCGCTGCTGCTCTGCATTTTTACTATAGCTTCAGTAACGGCAGTTAAGCTTACAGCGGTAAAAATGTACTATAAGCTTACTGAGAAAAACTGCCGGCGCGTAAAAACCTGTGACAATGCGTCGGAAAGTGACAATACGCTCTGAACAGGTTCGGGAGCCTGAGGGGATGATTCGGTATAACTTACCGATGCTTTTAGAGCTGCCTCAGGCTCTTCCGAATCAAATTAACATATCCTTCTCAATACGAAAAGCCCTTCGGTCTGACTAGCCGGAGGGTTTTTTGTACGTTTCAGAGGGCGGAGGATACGGACCTCAACTAAAGTTCAAGAAAAAAAATAAAAATCGATTTCCGTGGGAAGCGGAAATTATCGCTTGAAGTTTTAATAAAATTATGCTATTATTTATTATAGTATAATGTAGCAGCAAAGGGGGGGACGGCTGTGCTGGCTGAGCTTGAAAAGCCGATAACGTATCTTAAAGGCGTAGGACCAAAAAGGGCTGAGCTGTATCAGAAGCTGGGGATCGGCTCTGTTTATGAGCTTCTGAACCATTTTCCCAGATATTATACAGACTATACTTCGGCACAGGAGATACGAAGCTGTCCTATCAACGAGATATGTACTGTCAGGGGCAGGATAGTAAAAAAGCTTCCTCCTGCACTGATCAGAAAGGGTCTTGCGGTCTATAAGGCGGTATTTACCGACTCAACGGCAGATCTGACGATCATAATATACAACAGCGAGTTTATGTTCGACAAGCTTTCAGTCGGAGAAGAATATATCCTACACGGCAGGATAACGGGAAACATGATAAGGAAAGAAATGAACTCGCCTATGTTTATTTCTGCTGAAAGCGAGGATAAGATAATTCCTGTTTACCATCTTACAGACGGACTTTCACAGCAGATACTGAGGCAGAATATACACAGCGCTCTCTTATCCTTTGACAGGGCGATCTACGAGCCGCTTCCTCCTGAGATAATGAGAGAGAACAGCTTGTGTTCACTTGAATTTGCTTATCGGAATATACATTTTCCAAAGGATATCCATTCAATGAATATTGCAAAGCGGCGTCTTGTATTCGACGAACTGCTTTCGCTTCAGCTTGGTATGCATATGCTGAAAATGAAAAACCGCAGGCGTACAGGCTGTGTAATGCGTCCTGTTTCAATGGAGCGGTTTTACAATGCGCTTCCATTTGAGCTTACCGCAGGTCAGAGGTCGGCGGCGGAGGACTGCGCCGCGGATATGTGCAAAGAATATCCTATGAACAGGCTTATACAGGGCGACGTAGGTTCGGGAAAAACTGCGGCGGCGGCTGGAGCAGCATATTTTGCGGCTGAGAACGGATATCAGACTGCGCTTATGGCTCCTACCGAGATATTGTGCGCTCAGCATTATGATACGCTTAGCGGGTTTCTTTCACCGCTGGGTATAAAGATATGCCTGCTTACAGGCTCGCTTCCTGCAAAGCGTAAGAGGGAGATAAAGGAAGGGATAGAATCGGGTGAATATCAGATAGTCATCGGAACTCATGCGCTTGTTCAGCAGTCGACGGCGTTTCAGAATCTGGGACTTGTCATAACTGACGAGCAGCACAGATTCGGAGTAGAACAGCGGGCAATGCTGGCGGCTAAGGGAGAAAATCCACACCGTCTTGTAATGTCGGCTACTCCTATTCCTAGAACTCTTGCGCTGATGATCTACGGGGATCTTGACCTCTCGGTACTGAAAGAGCTTCCGAAGGGCAGACAGCCTGTTGAAACCTACGCGGTTACGGGAAAGCTTCGGGGACGTGCGTTCGGATTTGTAAAAGATCGGCTTAACGAGGGCAGGCAGGGATATATAGTTTGTCCTGCGGTAGATGAGAGCGAGCTTGATATACAGAACGTCAAAGGCTATGCAAAAAAGCTTGCTGAAGAGGATTTCAGAAATTACAGGGTAGGTCTTATTCACGGTAAGCTTTCCTCCGAAGAAAAGGAATCAGTAATGAGGCGGTTCAAGGACGGAGAGATCGACCTGCTTGTTTCGACTACTGTAGTCGAGGTTGGAGTAGATGTTCCCAATGCCGCAGTTATGGTCGTTGAAAATTCCGACAGATTCGGTCTTTCACAGCTTCATCAGCTGAGAGGACGTGTCGGCAGGGGAAAATATAAATCTTACTGTATACTTATTACCGATAACGTTACTGAGGAAAGCAGAAAAAGGCTGAGGATACTTGCTAAGAACTCCGACGGTTTCAGAATATCAGAGGAGGATCTAAAGCTTAGAGGTCCGGGGGATTTTTTCGGCAGCAGGCAGCACGGGCTTCCGAAGCTTAAAATTGCGGATATGGCGGAGGATACGGATATTCTGCTGCTCGCTCAGAAAACGGCGAAGCGTCTTGAGGAAATCGACCCGAAGCTTGAAATGCCTGAGCATAAGGGAATACGGGAAGCGGCTGAGAGGCTTTTTGAACAAAAGAACGGCAGCTGAAAATAATAATTTTATTGAAAGGATATGTTTATATATGGACGCAAATATGAAAGCTGTAATAAGCGGGAGAATTGAACGAACTGCGGAAAACCTGCGCAGGAACAATATGGAGGTCTATATTGCTGAAAACAGCTCGGAAGCGGTAAGGATAACCGAAGGCCTTCTGAAAGAGGGAGAAACCATATCCTGCGGCGGCTCGGCAACTCTTGCGGAAAGCGGAGTTACAGAGCTTATGAGAAGCGGAAAATACAACTTTATTGACCGTTCAAAAGCCGAAAGCAGGGAGGAAACGGAGGAGCTTTACCGAAAGGCGTTTTTTGCTGATACCTATCTTACATCTGCGAACGCAGTCACGGAAAACGGAGAGCTTTATAACGTTGACGGCAATTCAAACCGTGTTGCGGCTATCTGCTACGGCCCGGAGTCGGTAATATTTATAGTAGGGATAAATAAGATAGTCAGGGATCTGGACGAGGCGGTAAAGAGAGTTAAAACCTGTGCCGCACCTGCTAACTGTATACGGCTCGGCTGCGATACGCCATGCTCAAAAACCGGAGAATGCATATCCCTGAAAAAGGGCGGAGATATGCCGTCCGGCTGCGCTTCGGAGGGAAGAGTATGCTGCAATTATCTCGTATCTTCATGGCAGAGGAAGAAAAACCGCTTTAAAGTTATAATAGTAAAGGAAGTTCTGGGATATTGACGCAGGTAAGCGGATCTCAAAAGGCTGATCGGATCAATATGATGACAAATCAGACAAATCGGTAAAAAGCTGTGTTAAAAAACAAAAAACCATTGTATTTATTAAATAGATATGGTATAATAAAAGTGTTGAAATTTGTGCAATTGCAATAATTAAGGTTCTTGTCACGAATAATGGAGGTATATAATGGATTCGCTGAAATTTCTGCTTTATACGCTGGCACGGATAGGTCTGCTGTTGGCTTCCTTGGCGCTTGCTCTTGTATTCGGAAAAATTTTCTTTCCTATAATTGCGTCGCTTGTACCAGATTCGATGAATAATTTAAATAATTTTTTCCTGAGCCCCGTCAGCGGTTCCGTTGTTGCGTGGCTTACCATGCTGGTTTTACTGGCAGTACTGTTCTTTGACGACGGCAGACGTCATGCCGCCTATGAGTCGTGGAGCAGTATAAACGTAAGCATTGCGCTGATACTGATGTTTATGGTTTATTTTATACCTGTTATTTTCAGAGATTCTTTCAGCGCTGAGGGGAAGGGCAGGCTGTTTTACGAATTTTATTATTTTCCCTGCAAATGGCTGAACGGACTTCAGGGGATCGATCTGACGCTCAGCGCCGCACTTGGCATAGGTTTGATCCTTATTGCCTGTTTGCTCATGTATATTCTTTCGTATAGGCTTTATGTCAGAAAGCACCCGGTCATATTGCGTCGGTCGGAGTCATTGCAGACTGATCCAGACGGTGCAGAGTAAAGCGTATCCTTTGGATTTTTGTTTATTTGACACAAGCTATTAATATTTGTTTTACTGTATTTGGTTAGTTTCAATAAAAAACGTCCTTGTATTTTGTCAATTAAATTATAAAAAATATTCATTTTTTCCTTGATTATTATGAGGAAAAATGTTATAATGATAAAAATGCGTTTTGTGTTGGTTTCGTGATAAAAAACATCGTTACGCATTTACACAGTGGAGGTGTAACCGAAAAATGAAAAATTTTACCTATGTTGCTAAAGATACCGCAGGAAAGACCATGAAAGGTACGATAGAAGCGGAAAATGCGCAGGAGGTACTTGACAAGATACACGAGCAGGGCTGGTTCTGTGTAAGCTACAGCGAAGCGCTGGGAGGCTCGAAGAAGAGCGTGTATAAGTTTAAAACCAAAGCTCTTGCCTTTTCCTGCCGTCAGCTGGCGGCAATGATGTCTTCCGGTCTTACGATCGTTAAAGCTCTGGATATTCTATATAGGGAAGAGGAAAACAAGGGAGCAAAGGAAACCTGGCTCGGCGTTTATGAGGACGTTAACAAGGGCTCTACATTTACCGAGGCTCTGGAGGCGAGAAAGGGAAGCTTTCCTGATTTCTTCATAAGCATGGTCGATGCAGGCGAATCCGCAGGAAACCTTGATATAACGATGCAGCGTCTGAGCGACTACTATGCTAACAGCAACAAGCTGAACAATAAAGTAAAAAGCGCAATGACGTATCCTATTATTTTGGGTCTGCTGTGTATAGTAATGGTTATCGGAATGTTTACGCTTATCCTTCCTCAGTTTGCCGGAATGATGGGCGAGGATAATATGAATGCGCTCCAGAAAGGAATGTTCGCATTCAGCGACTTTATCAAGGCGAGATGGTACATACTTATAGCTGCTGTTGTAGTAATAATTATCGGTTGGATATACGCTTTGAAGGTTGAATCGGTAAGGCTTTGGTTTGACAGGATAAAGATCAAAATGCCGGCGGTTGGCCCGCTTATGGTCAAGATATATGAAGGAAGATTTGCCAGAACTCTTTCATCCCTTTATTCAAGCGGTATCTCAATGGTCGAATGCCTTGAGCGTTCGTCAAAGATACTCGGAAATACATATGTAGATAAGCTGTTTATTCAGGTAGTTGACGAGGTAAAGCAGGGCGCACCGCTTTCGCAGTCGCTTTCAAGAACCGAAATATTTGAGGGTATGTTCTGCTCGATAATTTATGTCGGCGAGGAATCCGGCGCTCTTGACGATATTCTTGAGAAAACAGCGGATTATTATGAAGAAGAAGCCGACGCAGCTGTTGAAAGACTTGTTGGTCTTATGGAGCCGCTTATGATAATTATCATGGGTCTTGCCATCGGTCTGTGCCTGGTAGCTATATTCCCGATGCTTTACGGCGGAATGGAAGGAATAGAAAACGCTTAAATATTGTATATAAATTTTAAATGAGGTGAAGGATAAATGCTGTCATTTGACATATCTGATAGGCAAATAAATATCGTAATGGGCGATAACTCCGCTAATAAGATCAGAATTGAAAAATCTCTGACTGTAGACGTTCCGGAGGATATGATCATGAACGGAGAGGTAATAAATCTTTCCGGTCTGGCTGAGCTGCTTACAACGAATCTCAAGGCTGATTTGATGGATGATAAGGACGCGATCGTTACGTTTTCTTCCAGCAACATCGTTTTTAAGGAGCTTGTAGTTCCTAAAGCTAAGGGAAACGAATTTCTGACCATGGTACAGAATCATATGAGTCAGGAAATGGGAATAACCGACGAGTATTCGATTTCATATACTATAGTAGGAGAAGCGGGGGAGGAAAATCCAGGTGCACTTAAGGTTCTTGCCACCGCCTGTCCAAGTTCTATAGTTGAGGCGTTCAGAAAGCTGTTCAACATTATGGGACTGAATCTTAAATCTGTTAACATAAGCTGTAACTCTATTTCAAGAATAGTACTTGCAGATAAGTCGAATATTGAAAAAATGCCGCTGCTGGTATGTCAGCTTGACAATAACTTTCTCGGACTTACCTTGTTTGAAAACGGACAGATGGCATTTGCAAGGTATGTTCCTATCTCTCCTGAGGATTATGAGTCGGAGGATTACCTTATCGAAGCGCTAAATGAAAATATTTTCAGAATGGAGCAGTTCAATAAGGCGAGAGGCGGCCCGGGACTTGACAACGTTATACTTTACGGACAGATAGACGATTACATAAAGCTTGTAGACGCGCTGGACGGACTGGATATAAAGGCGTCGATATTGGGAGTTCCGGCTCAGATAACCGGTTATGAAAACTTTGAGTTTACTGTATTTGCAAACGCTATCGGAGCGCTCTATAAAAGAAACAAGCAGACGGAGCGTATAAATCTTCTTGAGGTCGACTCGTCGACCGGTAAATCAAGCGCAGGACTTAATTCGCTGCTTATAACAGCGGGAGTTGTCGTATGCGCTTCGGCAATAGCTATCGCTGCGATCTCTTTGTTTATCAATATGAGAGAGAGCAATATACAAGACGACATTGCTGCTGCGGAAAAGAGCATTGCGGAATGCGATGATATAATCAATGAAAATTTGCAGTATCATGTTTTTCTTGATGTAGCTGCAAACTATAAGACAAAGGTTGAAAACGCCAAAAATAATCTTTCAACTCTTCCTGTGCTTAAAAAGCAGGTTTTTGACCAGATCGATTCGGTTACAGGTTCAAACATTGAATACGAGGGCTTTACCTACGACGAAACTCAGGGTCTTGTAACGATCACAAACGTTAAGCTGACAAAACAGCTTGACGCTCCTAGCTTTGTAAAAGCAATAAAGAATCTTAATTATTTTGTCGACGTTCAGTTTAGCGGATATACCGGAACGGGCGAGAGTGACGATCCGGTAATTATCACATCGCTTCAGCTTTATATGAAAGGACAGGGTGAGGAATAATGAAACTTACATATCGTGACAAGGTTCTTTTAACGTCGCTATTGGTCGTTTTAGTATGGGTCGCAGGAATCATGCTGTTTATAAAGCCGGCGTTCGAGGATATGAACAGTGCAAGCAAGACATATGCTGATAAAAATACTGAATATCAAAAGAAAAAAGAGCAGGTAGAGAAAGAAGCTGATCTTAAGCAGAAAGCAACAGAAGCATTCGGCGAGGTTTCCAAGCTGGCCAGCAATTTTTATGATACTCTTTCGACCGACGAGGTATGTGAAATTGTAGATACCTTGCTTGACAAGGACAATATCGAGAACGACAGTCTGACTATATCTGCATACTCAACGGTAGTACTTGACAAATTCGGCTATACAAGTACGGTAGTAAAGACTGATTTTGACGAAACGATAGAAAGCGCCAATCCCGGTTCAGCTTCGGATTCGTCTTCTGCCGCTCCAGCCAATACCGAGGTTGAGACTGCCGCAACTGTTCCAAACTATACTGTATCGTTTGGATATAAATGCAGATTTGAAGATCTGAAGGCTTTTCTTGATAAGCTTACGACCAACAATGAGAAGAGTCTTGTCGTTACAAACTGCACTATAACAAATGTAAACGAAGATGTGATCGAGGGAAATATGACGATGAATCTTATGATGCTTCCAAGGCTTCCGGATTTTACATTAGAGGCAGCAGACGATTCGTCATCAGCGGCTGAATAAGAAATTAATACATTTTTTGGCAGGCAGACGGCTGAAAACGCCCCTGCCGAAAAGTGTTATATATTAATTAAAAGTTTTATTATAGTCAATCGGACGTAATTATTTAATTTGACTGAAAGGTGGTTATTATGAAGAGGAGGATAAAGAAGAACCAGAAGGGTTCGGTTCTGCTTACAGTAATATGCTTTACGACGGTGTGTATGCTATTAGCCAGTACAGCGCTGTCGCTGGCGAATTATTCTTCAAAGGTATCCAATAACAATATCCGCAGCACTCAGGCGGAGATCACCGCGCAGAATTATTTGCAGGAGTATATAAACAGCTTTGCCGGCAATTATGATGATCTTGCAAGTCTTGCCGGTACGAGCGAATCATCTCCTTCGATTGTTAATGTAAGTATGCAGGATTTAGCCGGCAATACTATATCGGATGCCGGAACCTGTCAAATAAAGATTTATAAGAGCGGCAGCGGAGTTGTTGTAAAGTCTGAGGCTACTTATGCTGGGGAAACTGAGGTTGCCAGTGCGTTTTTTGAAGCAGAATCAACGCCTTTTTCTTCAACGAATGCAATTGAAACCAGTGACAGTGTAAAAGGTTCAGGCTTAGGTTTGCAAGTTGAAGGTAATGTACAAGCGGATGGATTGCTAAACAATACTATAAAATATACCGATAACACTACATTTAAAGGTCATTATTATTCTGCGGGAAACGTATCTTTTATTTCGTCTGGCGAAGGAGATTTTTTTAATGGTGCAGACGGTCGAGCACCGACCTTTACAACTATGGGTTATATTAGGTTTACACAGGGCACAAAATTTACTTATACAAGTGGTACAAGAACAACAGATGTAAATGGTAATTTATTGAATAGAGATGGATATATATATTCTGATAAGAAAGTTATTTTTACTACCCAAGGTTCTCCTACGATAGGAACGGAATCTGAACCTGTTGATGTTTACAGTCGTGGAATTATTTTTGGCGCTGTACCTCAAAAGGTTAGTCAGGACGCTGAGAATAATGTTAACGTTACAGATTTCGATGCTATAAGTTCTGCTGTTGGTTCTGATGGGCAGGCTAATTCATATTCTGGAATTTATGGGAATATTTATTGCTATAAAGGTTCTAATTTAACCTATCAAGACGGTAATCTTATAATTAATTCGGGGAAAATTACTATAAATGGTGATATTTTTGTAGAAGGAAATATTTATCTTACACAAAATAATACAACTTTGGAAGCTAAGAATATATATTGCGAAGGAAATATTTACGATTGCAAAGGTAATAAATGGATGCCTGGCTTGGCAACATTTATTGGAAAAATTCAAGGAAACGTTCAGTTGGGAAGCGGAGCAATAGATAGAACGATTCAGAGGAATGTTATGCCTGATTCTGATTATGATCCTTCCAAATTTGATGCAGATGATCCGACAAAACAAAATCCTACACGCAGTTCTACATCTATATATGCTAATGCAACTCCTAATAATATGTTTATAGACAATACTGTGGAAGCAAAATCTATTCAGACGTTATATAAAGATGCATATAACACTAAGATACCTAGTGAATATGAACAAACATTGGATTGGGCAGATAATATTTATGTAGATGAAGCTTGTACTAAACCATTAAGTGATGTTTTAAGGAACTGTACAGATAATAACGATTGGAATAACAACGAAAAGAACAAGTATAAGACTTTGTATGTAAATGATAGTTTCCACATTCCAACTTCAGGAAATAAGATGAATATATCTGCTAAAATATGGGAAGATTGGAAGGGCGATGCGTATGACAGTACATTATATCAAGAAGGTGAATTAAAAATTGTTATTAAAGTAAAAAAAGATATTGCTGTTATCCTTCCTGATGAAGTCAATGGTCAATATTTCAAAATCGAGATCGATTTCTCTGAAGATACGATTAATGCCAGTGGAAATCCTGCTCATTTTGTTCATTTTATGTTGGACGGAGGACCAAATGGGGATTGTTACAATACAACAATGCCAAGTCATTGGACATGGAATTTTTCAAACAACTTTTCGTTGTTTGACAATACAACAAAAAATGCGACAGAGGTTGTAGCATCCACTGATAATGCTAATAATATTTTCTTTTTGATACCTGATAATTGTGAAGTATCTTTGTATCAAACATTGATCAAGGGTGTTTTGTATGGACCAAAGGCTGATGTAACTATTAATGGTGGTTTAAACGGTAATACAGGATATGCAGTTTATGGTCAGTTGCTTGTTAAAAGCGTTACAAATTTGGCAAATGGCACAAAAGTTGCAACATTGTTACCGTCTGAAGATTCAATTTTAAATTATATAAACAGCTCTGCTACATCTGCTGTTAAGCTTCAATACTTCACCAAATACAAAAGTTAAGGAGGGATTTTTATGAAAAAGATCAAGAAGCTCTCCAAAGGAATGACCCTTGTAGAGGTCATAGTTGCAATGACAATATTTGCGCTGGCGTCGGCTTGCATAATGTCGGTCGTCGGCGCTGCGATGAAAATGTCAAACCGCAGCAGAAGACGTGATCTGGAAACTGCACAGCAGGCTAACGCTGTTGGAAAGAAGTCAGATCAGGAAACGGCTGTAATTGGTTCTGAGAAAGATTATACCATTACTTTTACTCCTGTAGGCGGAGGATCTATCAAAACCGTTAATGATATTTCGTTGTATGCCGCCGACGCGGCTCAGTTCGGAGCAGATTTTGGTTTTCAGATAAAAACGTTCACGTCAGGTACAATAAATAGCATATCAACAGACAATTCTAAAGAAGATGAATATAAATTAAATATTGAAAACAACTCATCGGAAAATATAACTGCATATGTTGAGATAACTGACGGATATATTTACGAAGGAAGTACCACAGATGGATATAAACACTCGTCGAAAAGCTATGTAAGAACGGTACAGGCTAACAAGTCTGCTGATTTTGGTTATTATAATTCGTTGTTTAATGCTGGAGCTATAACGATTAGGTTTGTTACAGATTCCGGCACAACTTACGGAGCATATATACTAGATAAAAGCAGCTTTGATCCTTCCAGGAAAACAACCTACAAATATGATGGTACCGTAATGGATGTGTCGTAGGAGGAAAAACACATGAATAAAAATCAAAAAGGTTTTACTCTTGTCGAACTTATTGTGGTAATGGCGCTGATGGCGATCATAATGGGTGCGGTAATGGCAATAATGTCACCGACGGCGAAATTTCATAATAAGGTTGAAAACACCACAAATCAGGAAGCTGTTTGTATTGCTGTGGGTGACGCAATAGCCAATGAGATTCAGTATGCGAGAAAGGTTGCGGTATACTATAACGATACCAACCCTGGTGCTCCGCCGAGTAGTGACTACACTAAGCTTATTACAATAGACAATACTTCAAGAAGCGGCAGCAAAAAAGGAGCGCCGGGAGTTGTTACTAAAAGTGATGCTGACGGAACAAATTCTTCGGTAATAATGGGTGAACCTTTTTATGGAGAGGACGCTTATGGCATTACTATAGGCGAATACAGTTCTGATTCGGGAAAATGCTTTTTGATGCTGGATTTTGAAGGCTGTCCTATGAAATATGAAGGGGGAGCATATGTAAAGAATACAGATGTAATTTATAATTATAGTAAGTCTATTACATTTACCAATATTAATAATTCATCTATGCTTAAAAACACAACTGCTTCTTTAACGGTGAATATCCGCACTGACAACAGTAAAATTTATATTTATTACGAGCCTATTTCATAATAATTCCAAGCAGACTCATATGGGTCTGCTTGCTGAAAAAATCCCCTTAACAGAACACATAAAATTCTATTAAGAGGATTTTTTGAGCAAAACAAACCGCCCTCGTAAAGAGAGCGGAATTTTGTGGCTTTTTTGTCTTCGCGCGCTACGCCAGAAGCTCGTTAAGCCCCGTAAGGGTCATGTACCATTGCGCAAGCTTGTCGCCGTAAAGCGCCGAAACAGCGATTCCAAGCGAAAGCCACGGGCCGAATGCAAAGACCGAGCTTTCGGTTTTGTACTTGATTATAAGTCCTGCTATTGAGCCGCTTATCAGTCCGATGAAAAGCGCGGCTAAAATGTTCTGTACGCCGAGGAAAAGACCTCCCGCCGCCATAAGATATACGTCGCCAAGGCCCATAGCTCTGCCCTTCGAGGCGAGAACTATCAGCAGCAGTGGTACGCTTACCGCAAAGAACCCGATTATATGGGATCTCAGCGTTGTACTCATAATTTCATGGCAGAATATGTAGTTTCCTATCGCAAGCAATCCGATAAATATTACAACATAAGTGGAGATCAGCTGAGTGTCCCAGTCCATGAAGAAAACAACTATCAGCGCCGAGAAAAGCAGAGCGGTAAAGATAAATCTTAAGGGATTTATAAGCACGTCGAAACGCCATGCAATGAAAAGCCAGCATAGGGCGTTGAGAAGCTCGACGATGGTGTATCTGGGCGAAATTTTCGCTCCGCAGCTGCGGCATTTGCCTTTCAGTATACACCAGCTGATAATGGGGACCAGATCGCGCCTTTTTATAGGTTCTCCGCAGCTCATGCAATGAGAGTTTCTTCTGATAAGCGATTCTTCCTTCGGGAGCCTGTAAATACAGACATTTAGAAAACTGCCGACTGCCGCTCCGAACAGGAAAACGAATATGTAAATTACCGAAACGTAGATATAATACTGCGTGTCCAAGGGCTTGCCCTCCTTTAATATTTTGTATTTTTATTTTAACATAATAAACCGTCAATTACAAGTGGCATAAAATATATTTTTGTGCTTATTTTTATTAATAACTATGATTTTTATAGCGTTGTCTATCCGCAGAGCGGCAATGCGTCAATATTTCTTTTCTGCGGGGAATGGAGTTATATTGTATGAGAAACGGACCGATAGGACAATATCTTGTTGAAAGGAACCTGATTACCGAAGAACAGCTTCAGCAGGCGCTTGCAAAGCAGAAGGAAACAAAGGGCAAGCTGTTCGGAGACGTTGTAATAGAAATGGGGCTGGTTTCTGATATTCAGTTTACCCAGTGCCTTGCCGAAAGATTGAACGTTCCTTTCGTGGATCTTGACAATACTCAGCTTATGCCCGATATTGTAAAGAAAATACCGGAGGCTGTGGCAAGAAAGTATAACGTAATAGCTGTAAATAAGATAGGAAAGCGTATTACTGTTGCGACAAACGACCCGGTCAACTTTTACATATTCGAGGATATACGTGCGATAACCGGCTGTAACGTTACTTCGGTTTTGTCTACAAAAGCCGCAATAAACAGGGCTATCGGAAAAATGTATTCCGAGGGACAGGTAAACTCAGTTGTTGACGAGGCTACCAAGCAGAAGGAAGAAGAGCTTAACCTTGACGACCTGAAGGATATTTCCGAGGACAGAATAGAAAATGCACCTATCGTTAAGCTGGCAACTGCGATAGTTGAGAATGCTTTCCGTCAGGACGCTACCGATATACATATTGAGCCTTTCAAGGATTTTACTAAGGTAAGAATAAGAGTAAACGGTGACCTTGTTGAGCTTATGACGATCTCAAGCGCTCTTCATGTTTCGCTTATTACACGTTTTAAAATACTCAGCGGTATGAATATTGCCGAGAAAAGGATCCCTCAGGACGGACGTATGTCGCAGTTCGTTGATGGAACTACGCTTGACCTGCGTGTATCTAATCTTCCTATGGTATACGGCGAAAAGGTAGTTATCCGTATTCTTGCGACAGGTAATATGTCCCTGAGAAAGATAACCGATCTGGGTATGACCGATTATAACTATGAGCGTTTTGCTTCCTGTCTTAAAGTTCCGCAGGGCGTTGTACTGGTAACCGGGCCTACCGGTTCAGGTAAATCAACTACGCTATATGCGGCGCTTGGAGAGATCGCAAAGCCTAATCTTAACGTTATTACCGTTGAGGACCCTGTTGAAAAGAAGATAGAAGGAGTTAACCAGTGTCAGATAAACGAAAAGGCCGGAATGACCTTTGACGCAGCGCTGCGTTCTATTCTCCGTCAGGACCCTGATATTATAATGGTAGGAGAAATGCGTGATGCGGAAACCGCAGAAATAGCCATAAGAGCGGCTATTACCGGACACCTTGTGCTGTCTACGCTTCATACCAACGATGCGGCTTCTACCGTTACCCGTCTTGTCGATATGGGAGTAGAGGCGTATATGGTTGCGACCTCTCTAATAGGTATCGTTGCTCAGCGTCTTACAAAAGTACTTTGTCCTCACTGCAAAAAACCAAGAATGTCAACTCAGGCTGATAACGAGCTTATGGAAATAGACCATTCTATTCAGATATATGAACGCGGAGGCTGTCCTAAATGCAATAATACAGGGTATAAGGGAAGAACGGCTATTCATGAGATACTGCTTTCAACCCCCGAAATGGCTTCGCTTATTACCTCGGGAGCAAAGGCTGACGCAATAGAGGAACTTGCTAGAAAACAGGGCTGCCTGCTGCTTCGCGACAACGTTTCAAAGCTGGTCCAGGAGGGAAAGACCTCTATAGACGAGCTTATAAGAGTAACCTACGCTGTCTGAGAAATGTAAATGTCACATTATCAGCTGCTTGAGGCTGTAAAAATACGGACGGGGAGTGCGGAAGCTGCGGCTGCGGACTTGCTTTGCTGTATAAATGGCGCTTTCAAATGATAAGTGCGCCGTAAGATAACTAATAAATACTTTCAGGAGGTTAATTTTATATGTCAGTTGATATTAACAAAATACTGGATGAGTCTAGGGCTTTGGGGTGCTCCGACCTTCATTTTACCGTAGGAATCCCGCCGATAGTAAGGCAGGGAGGAAATCTCAGAAAGCTGTCGTCATACCCCGATATGACGGAAATAGATATTCTCAAGATATGCGAGGATATGTGTACGGATAAGCAGCGGCAGTCTATTAAGGATCATATTGATACCGACTTTACCTTCGTTTCGTCAAGAGGCTTCCGCCACCGTGTCAACGTATACCGTCAAAGGGGAAATACGGCTATTGCTATCCGTCTGCTGAGAAACGATATTCCTACGCTGACAGATCTTAATCTTCCTCCTGTGCTTGCGGAATTTGCTATGCGTCCGAGAGGACTGGTGCTTGTAACAGGCCCTACCGGTTCAGGTAAGTCAACTACTCTTGCGGCTATGATCGACCATGTAAATATACATAAATCGGCGCATATAATCACAGTTGAAGATCCTATAGAGTATATGCATGCGCATAAGAGATGTATGGTAAACCAGAGAGAGATCGGCCCGGACGTTCCCAGCTTTTCAATGGCGCTTCGTGCCGCACTCCGTGAGGACCCTGATATTATCCTTGTAGGAGAAATGCGTGACTTTGAAACTATTGAAGCAGCAGTTACTGCCGCTGAAACAGGACACCTTGTTATGAGTACACTTCATACTACCGACGCCGCTTCAACTATCGACCGTATCATAGACGTTTTCCCGGCTCATCAGCAGCATCAGATAAGAACTCAGCTTGCCTCTGTTCTGGTAGGAATATGTACCCAGACTCTCTGCCGTACCTTTGACGGAACGAGCCGTGTGGCTTGCTGTGAGATACTTAACGCTACCGATAATATCAAGGCGATGATCCGTGACGATAAGGTACACCTTATCAACTCGGCAATGCAGACAGGTAAGAACGTCGGAATGCAGACTCTTGACCAGGAGCTTGCAAAGCTTGTCCGTGACAAGAAAATCTCCATGGAAGTTGCTATTGAAAAGTGCCTGAACGTAGGAGAGCTTAAGAGATTTATCGCTGCCGCAAGGTAAAAGCGGCAGCTGTACGATACAGTGATTTGCACATTACTTATATAAAAGAAACGGGCGAACCCAGTCTGCTTCTGCGGGAACAGCGATACTGCGTTGTTCCGGCTGAGTCAAACTGAGCCGCCCGTTTTTACTTTTGAATCATCAGCTGTTTTCAGCTTTCTGTTTTCCGCAGGTTGTTATACCAGAAGTTAACAACAGCCATAAGAATTATTACCGCATACCCTGCAAAACTCCATTTATCCGGAATATCGCCGAAGAAAATAAAACCGAGAATAGTTGTAAATATAAGCTGGGAGTAGTCGTAAACCGAGATCTCCTTTGCAGGAGCGTAGGTATAGGCGGCTGTTATTGCGAACTGTCCTCCTGCCGCAGCAGCTCCCGCACCCAGCAGGCATAGAAGTTGGGTCACGGACATCGGGTGAAAATCCATAAGCATGAATGGCAGGCAGAAAAGACAGGAGAATGCGGAAAAATACGCGACGATATACGCTCCTTTTTCGCCGTGCTGACCTAAATATCTTACGCAGGTATACGCAAGTCCGGCGCCCATTCCTCCCAGAAATCCAAGCAGCGCAGGTAAAAACTCCACATTTGAAAAGCTGGGCTTTATTATGAACAGGCTTCCGATAAAAGCGCATAGTACGGTAAATCCCTGAAATGCGGTAAGGCGTTCTTTAAGAAAAATAAATGAGAATATTATAACAAAAAACGGCGACATTTTATTGAGCATTGAAGCGTCGGAAAGTATCATATTGTCTATAGCGTAAAAGTTGAAAAGCATTCCGATAGTTCCTGCCAGCGCCCGTATAAATATTATCGGACGGTTTTTGGTATTCTGTATCCTGAAAGGGATCCTTTCTTTTTTCAGTATCGCCAGAGCAAAGAAAAATGCTATAAAATTTCTGAAAAAGGTTTTTTGAAAAGTAGGTAGATCGCCGGACATTCTTACGAAAGCGAACATAAACGCAAAGCAGAAGGCGGATATTATAATATAGATTATCCCAAGATATTTTTTTCCGTTGCTTGTCAATTTACAGTGCCTCCGTTCAGGGCTTTATGTTCTTTTTCAAGCTCTTTTATCAAAGCGCACAAAGTCCATGACTGGTTTGAAGGAGTGCATACCGCTTTAAGCGCTACGCTTATATTTTCTCTTCTCATGGCTTTTACAAGGCTGTCAAGACGTCGGCGGTCGATACCGCTGAATATTACGCATTCTTCGGACGGCGGAGCTTCGCAGACCTTGTTAAGTGACCTGAAGCTGGGGAAACCGCATAAAAAGCCGATCTGCTCCTGAGCCTGCGATAGCGTAAGAGAACGGTGTTCGATCCCTTCACTCAGGCAAAGCGCTTCAAGTCCCGCCTGTTTTTCCTCTGTAAGATTAAGGCTAAGCACTAAAGGCTTTGCCGAAACAATTCTGGATCTCATTTTATCATTCCTTTATTTGTGATTACTTTTAGTATTATACTACTTTTAAGAGGTTTATGCAACCTTGTTTCATTAAATCCCACGGAAATCTGATTTCTATATTTACTGTTTGAACAGATTTTGTTACTGCTTGCCGGACAAATGAGTTTGTATCGTCTTTGTCTTAGCGTACGGCAAGTAAAAGACAGAAAAATAAATTGATTTTTATGATCCGATAAATTTTAAATATGTCCGGCTCTTCTGTTGACAAAAAGGAAAAAATGTGTATAATTAATTTCAGTTGGAAGAAAAATACGTCCGATATGAAAAGGGAAACAAAATGATATTATTGCAGGTTTTAAAAAGACGTATGCCGTTATGGTCGGCGGCGGACGCCGTTTTCTTTGCGGCAGGGGCGGTCTTTCTGCTGATTTTGTTCAGACGGCTGAAGCTCAGGCGATTTCAGTACGCTGCTGGAGCGGCGCTTTATATCTGGACGTTCAATGTTCTGGTAACTACTCTACTGATGAGGGAGCAGGCGGAGGACTATAGGTATGACCTAAGAATATTTTATCAGCTGAAAGTCGGATTTACAGACGGGAACTCCTATGCCTTATGCGAACTTGCGTTGAATTTTCTTATGCTTGTTCCTGTAGGACTTCTGCTTCCTCTGCTGCTTAAGACACGGAAGAGGTTTATTATTTCAGCCTTGTGCGGAGCAGGTTTGTCTGTTTTTATAGAGCTTACTCAGCTGTTCCTGCGTCTGGGGGAGTTTCAGCTTGACGATCTTGCAGCTAATTCTCTGGGGGCATTTGCAGGCTCTGTCTTATCATGCTGTATATATATCAGAATCAATCGCAGGGAAAATTTACAGAAAGTTAATAAAACGGCTTGACAAGCAAACTTTAATATGATATAATAATTGTACCTCTTTATGAGGTCTATTTTTTTGCGTATTTAAAGCGTTACAGACGCCGAGGATACGGCTTAAAACATAAGTTACCTCATAGCTGTGCAGACTCGTAGGTTTTTTACATCTGCGTATATGCGCTTGAGGGAGGCAGACGCATTCTGCCCGTTCTTGCAGAATGCAAATTTCGTCAGGAGGTGCCGAAAAATGAGAGTTAAGATCACGCTCGCTTGTACTGAATGCAAGCAGAGAAACTACAACACGAAGAAGAACAAGAAGAATGACCCTGACAGACTTGAGATGAATAAGTACTGCAAGTTCTGTAAGAAGCACACTCTTCACAAAGAGACCAAGTAAGTCGGGAGGGCTTTATTATGGCTAAAAAAGAGGCTGACTCCAAGACTGCAAAGTCAAAGGCGTCCGCTAAGTCGGAAAAGACTAAAAAAGGCGGCGTTAAGAAGTATTTCAGGGATCTGAAATCAGAACTTAAAAAGGTCGTATGGCCAAGCAGGAAGCAGGTTATAGACAATACGGGAATAGTTCTTTCCGTAATGGTGGTTATGGCTTTATTTCTGTTCGGTATCGACACCGGACTGGGCGCTGCGATCAAGGCTCTGCTGAATTTAGGGTCTTAACAAACGGGCGGTTCGGTAAATGCACGGTTTTTACAGCTTGCAATATTACGGAGGTTTAGATCATGTCTGAAGAAGCAAAGTGGTATGTTGTCCACACATATTCCGGTTATGAGAACAAGGTTAAACAGAATATTGAGAAAGTTGTGGAAAACCGAAAGCTTCAGGAGCTCATTCCGGAGGTAAAGATCCCGACGGAGCTTGTTTCCGAGGTAAAGGATAACAAGGAGGTCGAAGCTGAAAGAAAGCTTTTCCCCAGCTACGTTCTTGTAAAAATGGTTATGAACGACGATTCATGGTACATTGTAAGAAACACAAGGGGAGTTACGGGATTTGTCGGTCCCGCGTCAAAGCCTGTTCCTCTTACTGACAAAGAGGTTGCCGCTCTCGGAGTAGAAGCCGAGAGGAAAAAGACCGTTGAGGTCAACTATAAGATCGGAGATCTTGTGGTAGTTACCGGCGGTTCGTTTGAGGGCTTTACCGGAACTGTTCAGAATATTGATATAGAGTCGCAGACTGTTGACGTTATAGTATCTATGTTCGGAAGAGAAACTCCTGTAAACCTGCCTATATCTCAGATCAAGTCCGAGGATTAAGGCAAGGACGGATAAGGCTCCGTCTTTAAAATTCATACGTTTATAAGAAGCGAAAGTTGATATACAAGACATTCCGCTGGAATCAATGCGGTTTGTCTGTTGACATCTTGCTTCAAAAAGTGGGAGAGCGTTCCGGCGCTCGCCTTACCACAAATTATGGAGGTGCGAAAGATGGCACAAAAGGTAGTAGGCTATATTAAGCTGCAGATTCCGGCAGGAAAGGCGACTCCTGCACCACCGGTAGGTCCTGCACTGGGACAGCACGGTGTTAACATCATGGCATTCACAAAGGATTTCAATGAGAGAACAAAGAACGATATCGGTCTTATCATTCCTGTTGTAATCACTGTATATGCCGACAGATCGTTTACGTTTATTACTAAGACTCCTCCGGCGGCTGTTCTTATCAAGAAGGCCTGCAAGATCGAGTCGGGTTCAGGTACGCCTAACAAGACAAAGGTTGCTACGATTACAAAGGAGCAGGTACAGAAGATCGCCGAGCAGAAAATGCCCGACCTGAATGCTGCAAGTATTGAGTCTGCGATGAGCATGATCGCAGGTACCTGCCGTTCAATGGGTATCGTTGTAGAGGACTGATAATCTGTAACCTGATCGTAAACCGTATATAAGTAAGTTTACGGCAAAATGGTGGGAGGAATTTTCCGCTAGCCGATATGCTATATGGGTATCGGTATTACCACTTATAAGGAGGAAATAATTAATGAAACACGGCAAAAAGTATGCTGACAGCGCAAAGGCTGTTGACAAGGCTAAGCTTTATGACGCTCCTGAAGCTCTTGATCTGGCAGCTAAGGGTGCAAAGGCTAAATTTGATGAAACGATCGAAGCTCATATCCGTCTGGGTGTTGACTCCCGTCACGCTGACCAGCAGGTAAGAGGAGCTGTAGTGCTTCCTAACGGAACAGGTAAGTCTATCAAGGTATGCGTATTCTGTAAGGAAGATAAATATGAGGCAGCTAAGGCTGCAGGCGCTGAGTATGTCGGCGGTATGGATCTTGTAGAGAAGATCACAAAGGAAAACTGGATGGATTTTGACGTTGTAGTTGCTTCGCCTGATATGATGGGCGTTGTAGGACGTCTTGGTAAGATCCTCGGACCCCGCGGACTTATGCCTAACCCTAAGGCGGGTACTGTAACTCCTGACGTTGCTAAGGCTGTAACAGACGCTAAGGCTGGTAAGATTGAGTACCGTCTTGACAAGACAAATATTATCCACTGTCCTATCGGCAAGGCTTCTTTCGGAGCTGAAAAGCTTGAGGAAAACTTCAATACCCTTATGGACGCTGTTGTAAAGGCTAAGCCGGCAGCTGCAAAGGGTCAGTATCTCAAGAGCGTTGTTGTCGCTTCGACAATGGGCGTTGGTATCAAGATCAATACTTCCAAGTACGGAAGCTGAGTTCAGCAGTAACGCTGCGTTAGCGCGGTATTATTCTGAATTTCGGAATAGTTTTATCAAGATATTTAATTAGACCGGAAAAGGCGGAAAGGCTTTTTCCGGTTTTAATTTATTAATAGAAATGCTTTTAGGATACTGATAACTATGATCAATGAGCAGATTCTTGACTTAATGTGAAAGACTGCTCAAACCCTATTGACTTTAAAGGGGTTTTGTGGTATAATTAATTAATTTCAGACGTATTAAGCGTCTGAGAAAATTTTATTACGGAGGCGATCTTTTATGAAGATGAAAGCTGCTCAGGCAATGGTTGAATGTTTAAAGGCGGAGAATATAAAGGTCGTCTATGGCTATCCGGGTGCGGCTATATGCCCGTTTTACGACGCACTGCTGGACGCAGAGGACGACATAAAACACGTTCTCGTCCGTCATGAGGCTAACGGAGGTCACGCCGCTAACGGCTTTGCAAGAATTTCAGGCAGACCTGCGGTTTGTATCGCTACATCCGGGCCGGGAGCTACGAATCTTATTACTGCGATAGCTACCGCTTATGCCGATTCTATACCGATCGTATGTATTACCGGACAGGTCAATACAGATCAGATAGGCAGCGATGTTTTTCAGGAAGCGGATATTACCGGAGCGGCTGAACCGTTCGTTAAGCACAGCTATCTGCTGAAAAATGCCGACGATCTGCCTCAGGTTTTTAAGGAAGCCTTTTATATTGCCGGCACGGGACGTCCAGGGCCTGTGCTTATAGATGTTCCGATGGACGTGCAGAAGGCTGAAATTGATTTTGAGTATCCCGAAAGTGTGGATATAAGGAGCTATAAGCCTACGACCAAGGGCAATTATCTACAGATAAAAAGGGTTCTGTCTGCGCTGAAGGAAGCTGAGAAGCCGCTTATCTGTATCGGCGGAGGAATATTTGCTTCTCATGCGCAGGAAGAAATTACAAGGCTTGCGGAGGTATTACAGATTCCTGTAATTACTACGATGATGGGAATATCGGTATTCTCCGATGATAACCCGCTGTTTTTCGGTATGCTTGGTATGCACGGTGTAAAATCGGCTAACACTGCGGTTAACGAGTGCGACGTATTGTTTCTTGTTGGGGCAAGGGTCGGTGACAGGGCGGTAAAAACTCCTCTGGCGCTTGCTAAGACTACAAAGATATTACATATAGATATCGACCCGGCTGAGATTGGAAAGAATATAAACGCAGATTATCCCCTTGTAGGCGACGCTAAGGCGGTGCTTTCGCAAATGCTGGATATGGCTGAGCCTATGGAGCATAACGCATGGCTGGAGCGGCTTGCTTCACTGAAAAAGCCTAGAAATTTTGAGAAACCCTGTAAGGAAACAGTCAATCCGAGAGAGTTTATGGCGAAGCTTTCAGCGAAAATGCCTGGCGAAACCGTTGTTGTCGCAGATGTCGGTCAGAATCAGATCTGGACGGCTACCGGCTACCATATCAAAGAGGGCGGAAGGTTTCTTACTTCAGGCGGTATGGGAACTATGGGCTACTCGGTTCCGGCTGCTATCGGAGCGAAAATGGCAGATCCCGACAGACCTGTTATGGCTGTATGCGGCGACGGAGCTTTCCAGATGGAATTTATGGAGCTTGCTACTGCAGTTCAGCACGGAGTGAAGGTCAAGCTTGTAGTAATGTCAAACAACCGGCTTGGAATGGTAAGAGAGTTGCAGACAAACGGATATAAAGGAAGAGAAACGGCGGTATTTCTGGACGGCTCTCCGGACTTTATAAAATTGGCGGAAGCCTATGGAATACAGGCTTTGAGGGTCACCGATGAAAGCTCTGAAGACGAAGCGATAAGGCTTTTAAGCGAAACGGATAAGCTTTGTCTTGTCGAGGTTAGGGTTGACGAAAATGCAGCTACGCTCTGATCATCCTGCATTTTGATGTATCTTTAATTTTAGATGCAGGAAAAATTAAAAATAAATTAATAATAAAGTGATATACTTATAAATTGCGGAAGATAAGTGGAGGGTATAAGGATATGAAGCATACAATATCTGTTTTAGTGGAAAATCACAGCGGAGTGCTTTCAAGGATTTCAGGCTTGTTTTCAAGGAGAGGTTTTAATATTGAAAGTCTGGCTGTAGGGCCTACTCAGGATCCTGCAATTTCCCGTATAACTATCATTGCCGACGGAAACGAGCATACTGTCGAGCAGATCGAAAAGCAGTTAAACAAGCTTATTGAGGTAATAAAGGTCAAGACCCTTTCAAAAGATGAATGCCTTGCAAGAGAGCTTATGATAGTTAAGATTGCCTGTACCGCGGAAAAGCGCAGTGAAATTATGACTATCGCTGAAATAACAGGGGCTAAGGTAATGGATATTGCCCTGACGACAATGACGCTTGAGCTTTGTGATACATATGCTCACCTAAAGCGGTTTGAGGAAATAATCGCTCCATATAATATACTTGAAATGGTAAGAACGGGAACGATAGCGATCCAGAAGGGTGCGGAGGTTATCGCCGCAAAGAAATAATTTCGATTATATAGCCGGAGGGCTACATAAAATATATTAGGTATTACATATTTAAATACTGGAGGAATTAACAATGGCAAAGATTTTTTATCAGCAGGACTGCGACCTTAACCTTTTAAAGGGTAAAACAGTAGCAATAATCGGTTACGGCTCACAGGGACACGCTCATGCTCTTAACCTCAAGGACAGCGGAGTAGACGTAGTCGTAGGTCTTTACGAGGGTTCAAAGTCATGGAAAAAGGCTGAGGAGCAGGGACTTAAGGTTATGACTACCGCCGACGCTGCAAAGGCTGCCGACGTTATTATGATCCTTATTCCTGATGAGAAGCAGGCTGCGCTTTATAAGAGCGAGATAGCTCCTTATCTTACTGAGGGCAAGACGATCGCTTTTGCTCACGGCTTCAATATTCATTTCGGCTGTATCGTTCCGCCTAAGGACGTTAACGTTATAATGATCGCTCCTAAGGGACCGGGTCATACGGTTCGTTCTGAGTATCAGGCAGGCAAGGGTGTGCCTTGTCTTATTGCTGTTGAGCAGGACGCTACAGGCAACGCTCAGGATATCGGTCTTGCATATGCGGCAGGTATCGGCGGCGCAAGAGCAGGCGTTCTGGAAACGACATTCAGAACTGAAACTGAGACTGACCTCTTCGGTGAGCAGGCTGTTCTCTGCGGCGGAGTATGCGCTCTTATGCAGGCAGGCTTTGAAACTCTTGTTGAAGCCGGCTACGATCCGAGAAACGCTTACTTTGAGTGCATTCACGAGATGAAGCTTATTGTTGACCTTATTTATCAGTCAGGTTTTGCAGGAATGAGATATTCTATTTCCAATACTGCTGAGTACGGCGATTATATTACAGGTCCTAAGATCATTACCGAGGATACAAAGAAGGCTATGAAGAAGGTTCTTTCCGATATTCAGGACGGTACTTTTGCTAAGGACTTCCTCCTTGATATGTCTGACGCCGGTTCTCAGGTTCACTTCAAGGCAATGAGAAAGCTTGCTTCCGAGCATCCTTCCGAAAAGGTCGGCGCTGAGATAAGAAAGCTTTACAGCTGGAGCGACGAGGATAAGCTTATTAATAACTAAAGCTCATATATGAGATGTGACTGCTGTAAAAGTACGGCAGTCACATTTTTTTATTTAGCATTTCAGGTCTAGATATTCAATTATAATTGTGTAATTTTCCTAAAGACCCGCCGTTTGCTTTAAGAAAAATAGCTTGAAATGACGAAAATGATTTTTTAGTGAAAAAAAGTGAAAAAGGACTTGACAAATAAGCAGAAATAGCGTATAATAATTTATGTTGTGAAACGTGAGTTTCCGATCAATGTGCGGGAGCATAGCTCAGCTGGGAGAGCATCTGCCTTACAAGCAGAGGGTCACAGGTTCGAGCCCTGTTGTTCCCACCAAAACAAGCAGAAAATGTTGAAGCCTTTGACTTCAACATTTTTAATCTGCTTATGGCCTGATAGTTCAGTTGGTTAGAACGCTAGCCTGTCACGCTAGAGGTCGTGGGTTCGAGCCCCATTCAGGTCGCCATTTTGCCTCTGTAGCTCAGTAGGTAGAGCAGGGGACTGAAAATCCCCGTGTCGATGGTTCGATTCCGTCCGGAGGCACCAAAAAAATTGTCAGGTCTGTGTAGTTTTCAGTCCTGCAATGCGGATTTAGCTCATCTGGTAGAGCGCCACCTTGCCAAGGTGGAGGTAGCGAGTTCGAGCCTCGTAATCCGCTCCATATATAGTTAATGTCCGCTACCCTAATGGGCAGCGGACATTTTTTTGTTACTATATTTAGGCGTAAATGATTTCAGCTTGACAGTAACGGACAGCTATGGTATAATAATGGTGAATTGATACTATTTTGACAGAAAGGGCAGGACATCATGGGAAAGAAGTTGGACGGTGAAGTAAAAATAGAGATCCAGGGCTTTGACAGACCTGATTCCTGGAATACCTGCAGGTATATTGTTTATTCCTGCCGCGGAAATAATACTGTCGCTTTGCGTACCGATAAACTTATGTCAGCTCTGGCGTTTATTAAAAAGAATTCTGACAGGAAGCATCACTACAAGCTGTACGACCGAATAATAAATTCGTTCAGCATGAGTGAAATACTTCGCGCAGCTCAGGAGGACGAGAAAAGCGGACAAACGCACCGATAAGATCAGCTTTTCTTATCGGTTTTTTTCTTTTTTCGTATAATTGCGGCTGCCGCTGTTCCGACACCAATTACCGCCGCTGCTCCTGCTGCAGCTGTAATCGCTTTGAAACGTGAGCCTTTTACGTTTCCTTCCGATCCGGAGGCTGATTTTTCATTGGCAATCTCTGCGGCGCTGTGCATAGTCTTTATCTCATACTCGTCCGATATTTCAGCGGAGTCAAGCCGAAGCTCTCCGCTCAAAACGGTAAGCTTAACGGTATGTTCTCCTCTTTCAAGTCCTGACAAATGGTAAATGCATTGTCTGCTTCCGCCATTGACCTTGTAATTATCCGCCTGAACTGCTCCGTCAGCTTCTATCTTTATGATAGCTCCTTTTTTTCCCGGCGAGCCGGTAAATGAGAAGCCCTTGCCGCAGAACCTAAGAGTTACTTCAGCTCCATCAGAGCCTGTTGAAACCGTTCTTTTGTAATTGGAAAAGCCTGCCATGGTGTTATGCTCCCAGCCGTCAGAATATTCAAATTCGTCGTCTGTGTTGTCAAGCCTTATTATGTAAGGGTCTGAATTGTCTGCCGGCTCAGCTTTTACGTTATCAAACATATTATTGTTGTAGCTGCTGTAAAGAGCCGCTCTTCCTCCGGCACACAAAGCCCGCCTGCTGTCGTCTGCGGCGTTGTATTCGCACAGCTGTTCACCGTTTGCATAGGCTTTTACAGTATTCTCAACAGCCTCGATCTTTATTCGAGTCCATTGGTCAGAAGCAAAGTTTTCTATTCTTCCGGAAGCAAGCGCTTCTTTGTCCTTGCCCTGATAAAGCTCCCAGCTGCCGTTTTCAAACAGCTTTATCCAGTATCCGCTGAATAGCTCGGAAGCAAGGTTGTAGCGCAGTCCTGCCCCAACAAAGTTGTCCTCGGGTTTATCTGAAGGTGAAAATCTCACATCTGCCGATACGCTGTAGTTGAACCATGCGTCGTCACCGAAGTTGGTTACTGCCGCGGGAAAGCTTCCGTTCCATTCAAACGCTCTTATCTCCTTGTTTATCTTTTGTACCAGTATGTTGTTTCCGTCAATGTTCTCAACCTCAAACGCTCCGGCTTCATCTGTAGTATAACGGGGGGCAAAGCCTCTTGAGGACAGGTAATCTTCCGGATAGCCATTGTATTCAAAGTCGTCGCTGTAGGGAAGGCTGAGTATTTTTCTTTCCCCCTCCGAGGGAGCGGGGTAGTCCTTTTCTTCGGCTTTAAGGGTAGAAACAGTGATCATAGAGTAAGGCTTTACCGTAATGGAATATACATATCCGCCGTTGCCTTTTTCAGGAATGATCGTATTGACTTTCTTATAGTAGTTATCGTCGTATCTGCCGCCGTTGGGTCCTTTGGTTTCCCAGACATCAACGCTTTCCCCCGCCTTATCAAGGTTTGATACCTCGAAGCTGTAGGAGATTGGTTCGGAGGTGGTATTAGTAATAACACAGCTGTAATCTCCCGAAGACATATCTGCCGCAGTCATATAGCTGTAAACTGCATTCTGGATACAGTGACCGTCGCCGCCCTTTTCGCCGTCCCCTGCACAGGCTCCGTCGATAAATGCCCAGCCTTTTTTGAAGAACTGAGAGAAATGAAGAGCCATGTAAAAGCCGTTGTCCAGCTGATAATATCCGCTCCACGGTTCGTTTGCGGTAATAAGCTGTTTATGGCTGTAGGTTGCCCCGTCGTAATAGGAGGAGATAACCGGCTGAAGTTCGTGAAGCGTCATTCCTCCGCCCGGATACATTGTTATGATACGGTTGGCTATATCGAGAATTCCGTTAAGATCGCCGAGTCCCGAGCCGTTTCCGTCATATTTATAAGTACCCTTGGAATAGCTCATAGGCGAGCTTGCTTCTGAAAACCAGATCTCCTTGCCGTATTTGTTCATAAGCTTCATTGTATTTTCATCAGACCAGCTGGAATAATGACTGCCTATAACGTCAACGGAATTCATAAGTTCCTCGTCATAAAGCATTTCCTCCGAGATCCTCCAGCTTGTTACCTCGTCCGCCGCAACTATCTTTATTTTTGAAAAGTCGTAGGGGCAGTCCTTTTCAGCCTTAAGATGAGAGGAAAGATATTTTATCCATTCAATATCAAGACCCTTTTCATTCTGGTTGGCACTGACATATTCAAATTCAAGACCGTAGGTTTCGTAAGCGGCACAGAGGGTCTCCTTATACCATTTGTATCTTGCGGCATTGACATCATCAGAGGTGGATACCCATCTCGGCTCGCTCCACCAAAGCATATCCAGAGTAAGCTCAGGGTTTATTTTTTTAGCGTCCGCCGCAAGCTGATAACCTGCCCCTCTGGTAACGTCGGCTTTTTCGTCTTCGTATCTCATTACCGACGGTTCGGTTCCTGAGGAGGAATTTATATCCGCCCCCATTTCAAGCTTCAGATGAGTAAGACCTATCCCGTCCTTTCCGAACATATAATTCAGAAGCTCCTCATAGCGTTCAGGCTGCTCTGCTTTGTAGTCAAGCAAAAGCCTTGAGGTATTGTTTGCGCTTACCATTCCAAGTCCTCTGTAAAGCTTGTTTTCCTCGTTGGCGGCTTTACTGCCGTCGATTTTTACTATCATTGTTTTACCCTCCGCATAGGTTGTTTCCGTCGGGAATGCTGCGGCAGTACCGACAGTCAGAGCTGCCGCTGCACAGACAGACAGAATTTTTTTGACTGAGATCATAAGATCACTTCCTGATATTTTCTTATAGTATACTTATATTGTACTAAAAGAAAACCGAGCCGTCAATCATAAATCTTTAGCATATTCCAGCTATTTGAACATTTGCATTGTATATCTGCCCTAGGAAAGGACAATAAAAATTTGCTAATCTGACGAATAGAACTTAAATTAATATTTGTTCAGATATATAAACAAAACTGTTATTGTAATTTAGTCTTACGGCAGTTGAATTTAACAAACAGCCGTGCTATAATTAGCTTATAATAATTCGAGCTGAAAATAGGAGGTGGCTTTATGCCGTCAACTGTATATCCTGTCATAGGCAGGGAAAAATGCCTGCCGTTTTATCTGTCGGGTATAGGAATAAGCGACCCGGAATATCATGTAGTTCGTGAAAGCGGTCTGGTTTCTCATCAGTTTATGTTTACTAAATGCGGCTGCGGCAGATTTCTGGCGGAGGATGCGGAGCTTTTGCTTGAACCGGGTAGCCTTATGTATCTGCCGCCGCAGCTTCCTCACGAATATTTTCCGGAAGGCGGGAAATGGGAGACTCATTGGCTGGTGTTCAGAGGTCAATATGCTTTACCGCTTATGGAGCAGATGGGTTTTACGGGGGCAATGGCGGAAAGGGCAGCAGACCCCGAAAAGCTGGAGCATATCTTCTCGGTTCTTCTGACTGCCGCTTCAGATTCGGTATACGGCGGCGAAAAATGCTCGGAGCTGGTATACGAATATATTATTGAAGCGAGAAAGCAGTTTTTTGAGGAAGCCGCTTATCTGGGTGCAGGCAGCGTAATAGAAAGATCGATCGAGTATATTGACGCCAACTTTTCAGGTGATATAACTCTGGAGCAGCTTGCCGACCTTGCAGGAATTTCACAGCAGCATTATTGCAGGGTATTCAGGAAATGCGTAGGTATGAGGCCGATGGAATATATTTCTCAGAAGCGTATTGCAAAGGCTAAGACGCTGCTTACCGAAAGCGTAATGGCTATAGGCGATATAGCCCGTGCGGTAGGATATTCCGGTCTTACATATTTCGGTATGGTTTTCAGAAAATACGAAGGTATCTCTCCTGCCGCATTCAGAAAAAGAGGGTATCATTAAGGGATGGTGTGTGATTTGATCAGCTGTTCGCCAAGTCTGATATGTTATATTTAAATTAATTTTTAATTTGAAGTAAAAACACTTGACACAAAGATAAATTAGTGATAAAATATTATACAGAGTTTTTCGAGGTGTAGCTCAGTTTGGTAGAGCACTACGTTCGGGACGTAGGGGCCGTGGGTTCAAGTCCCGTCACCTCGACCATATTACATAGAAACCACGCAAATGGGGCGGTGAATTAAGAAAACATTGAAGCAAGGGACGGTATAGCCAAACGGCTATGCCGTTCTTTGCTGTTTTTGAGTTGTATTTTGGGCTTTTTCTTTTGCCCGTTCAAAATCAAATGCACCGATGAAGTTATAAACAATCGTGATTTCCCTTGTCTTGGATTTCTTATCGGTATGGGAAACCTCGATACGGTCTATAAACTCCCGCAAAATGGAAGCGTCAAGTTCCTGCATATCGGTGTACTTCTTTACGACGCTGATAAACGCCTTAACGTTGGTTTTTTGCTTTTCCTGCTGCTTGATTTCTTCCCGCAACACTTCTGCCATTGATTTTAAGTTTTCCTGCTCCAACTCATAATCACGGGACATTTTGATAAACCGTTCATCTGATAATTTCCCGGTTACATTGTCCTCGTATAAATGCTTGAACAGGTTATCCAATTCGGCAATCCGGCTTTCGGCTCTGGAAAGTGTTTCGCGCTTGCGAGAAAACTCCGCGTCGCGCTCCCGTAAACGGCTGTCCGCTGCTTCTTGGATAAACTCGGCTTCGTACTGCGTTACATACTCGATTGCTTCCCGCAAGTTCCGCAAAACAATTTCGTGCAGGACAACATTTTTAATGGAATGGGTCGTACACAAATCTTTGCCTTTCCGATAGGTCGAACAGATAAAATACTTCTGTTCTTCGGTAAAGTTCGTTGCGCGGCATTGATACATCTTGCCGCCGCACTCTGCACAATAAAGCAGCCCGGAGAAAATACCCATATCGCCCATTTTGGTAGGACGGCGGCGTGATCGGCGTATGTTCTGCACAATGAGGAATACGCTTTCTTCCACAATCGGCGGCTGCGTGTTCTCAAAGATCACCCATTCCGACGGGTCGTTCCACAACTTCTTTTTGCTCTTGTAGGATTGCTTGCGGGTCTTGAAGTTTACGGTATGCCCTAAATACTCTATGCGTTCTAAAGTGCGGGAAACCGTTTCATTTGTCCATTTATATGGGTTAGCCGTTGGCTTGTTGGTAACAGGCCGCCCCTTTGCTTGGGAGTAAGCTGTCGGATTATAGATTTCGTGCTTTTCTAACCATTTTGCAATCTGCGTCGGTCCCATGCCGGAAACGCACAATGCGAAAATCTGCTGCACAACGGCTGCGGCTTCCTCGTCTATAATCCACTTCTTTTTGTTGTCCGGGTCTTTCATGTAGCCGTAAGGCGGGATTGTGGTAAGATGTTCGCCGGATTTACCTTTTGATTGCCAAGTAGCGCGTATCTTCTTTGAAGTATCGCGGGCGTACATCTCATTGAACACGTTGCGGATTGCGGTAAACTCATTTTCGCCCCGCGTACTGTCTACTCCGTCGTTGACAGCGATAAAATGCACGCCAAAATCGGGAAACAGCATATCGGTATAAAAACCGACTTGCAAATAATCTCGCCCAAAACGGGACATATCCTTGACGATAACGCGCTTGATTTTCCCCGCCTTAATATCGGCTAACATACGCTGAAAGCCGGGGCGGTTGAAGTTTGTACCGGAATATCCGTCGTCCTCGTCATAGTGCCGATAGGCAGTAATCCCATGCTCCCGGCAGTACCGTTCCAAAATCTTCTTTTGGTTTGCAATACTGTTGCTCTCGCCCTCTAATTTGTCCTCTTGCGAAAGTCTTTCATATAAAGCCGTTATACCCTCGTCCTGCGTGTCCTGCTGCTGATCGCGCACATAGAATTGCAAGACATTGTTTGAAATGACTTCGCGGACTTCCGCGCTTAACACTTTGGGGGCTGCAATCTGCTGAAAGGAAAAAGTGTTACTCATCTGCGCTCACCACCTTTCGCGGCAAGTGCAGCGTTCCCGTTCCGGCTTGCGTAGTAAAGAAGTCTTTGCATTTGATTGTCAAGGTACAAAGTATCTGTTTGAAGTGCCGCACGAAAATAGTATGCGGTCAATTTATCCGACTGTTTCATGTTACCTCCTATTCCGACAGCCGGACAAACAGGTTATATATATTATACCACATAACCCGCCGCCCGTCTGCAATAGGAGAGTATTTTCGGCATTATACCGGGCTTTTTTCTCGTTTTAGGTCATTGTGGATTAGGCGGCGTACCTTTGTCGCGGCGTCCTCTTTTACACCGTCTTTTACAACGGCTTTGACGATATAGGTTATATCCCCGATCTTGTATTCGCGTACAATCGGGGATTTTGCTTCTTGTTTATTTGTTTGTTCCATAGTAGAAAATCCCCCTTTCGTGGGATAGAAAGAGAATATTAAACTGAAAAGGCAAAAACGGGCGGTTGTTAGCTGCAACCTCACGGGAGTTTCACCCCGGC
>ERZ779869.170-NODE-170-length-84911-cov-31.857606_pt1 | contig 84911 bp, 75 predicted proteins | sample MGYA00511557_ERZ779869 | MGnify/ENA primary metagenome ERZ779869 (study PRJEB29588, sample SAMEA2154620) | human gut metagenome | biome: human gut; feature: human-associated habitat; material: faeces | place: Denmark | collected 2008/2010 ... | reverse complement strand
CAATGGCAGAGCACTCGGCTGTTAACCGAGTTGTTGTAGGTTCGAGCCCTACCTGGGGAGCGATAAGATCAGTCATTTATGGCTGGTCTTTTTGTTTGTCTGTTTTCGCTTTTGATTGCCCATCCGCACCCGTGGAAGCATTTGACTTTTCTGGCTTCCTGTGTTATAATCAGCATAACATCATATAAAAGAACCGTCGATGCACTGCGCATAGAAGGGCTTTTAAGTATTTTACTGTGAGGTAAGCGATATGAAAAAAGCCGCTTCTGCTTTTTTGCGTATGGAAATCTGTCATGCGGACATTACGCGCATGATTCGCTGGATGAGGAATCCAAACGTGACCAAGTACCTGAACGAAGCGCCCGACGTGGCGCAGTCCCTGGAACAGCTTGTGCGGTCTGTGCCTGAACCGATGTATCAGTACCATTTGTGCCGGACGGGGCATTTCTTCATGGCCTGTCATCAGGAAAACGAGAGCGTGGGCTTCGTGAAACTGTTGCCGACGGCGATGGAGGGGGCGTATGAAATTGTGTATGTGATTGGCGAGGATGCGCTCTGGGGTCATGGGCTTGGTCAGCAGGCGGTGCGTTCGGCACTGTCGAAGGCGTTTCTGCATCTGCGCGCCGACCGGGTTGTTGCGAAAGTGATGCCGCAGAATCTCCGCTCGATTCGCTGCATCCGTGCCTGCGGATTTCAGCAGATGGCGGAAATGCCGCGCCTGATTCGGTTTGAAGTCACGTTTGATGCGTACTGCCAAGCGCTGCGAGAAAAGCGAGCGTGAAACGAAATGCCTAATTGTAACTTCTTCCGCCCGAAACAGAAAAAAGAAGGAAATGGAGGGCGTCGAATAGCACAGTGACGAACAGTAGCCAATCTGGTCGAAATTCAGCACGTTTCGGGCGGAGGAGGACTGCGCGTCGGAAAACAAGGAGGTACATCCCATGCTGAAAGACATTCTAACCCTGATGTTAGCCATCATCCTCTCGTTCGCGACCGGCGGATCGGTGCAGGACGAAAAAATGAACGACAGCGTGTTCCAGATGGAGACGATTCACAGCTTCGACGGTCGTTTGCGCGTGGAAATCGACGCGACGGAAATGATGATTCGGCTGGACATTACGGACGAGGAACGTGGTGAGCTGCTGTATTCCTTTTCGCCTGTCCGCCGTTTGGACTTCTGGGGAATCTGCTTTGAAGCGGATAATTACAATCTGTGGGTGAAATCCGGCGACGTGGGCATTCTGTGCTACGAATACGATGGCGAAACGTGGCAGTACAATCCGGATGCAGTGATGCCGGACTATATTGAGCAGGAGAGCTGGCACGAAAAAACCGCTTCCGCCCCGGAAGCGCAGCGAAGATAACACAATACGCCCCAGTCCGCCGACACCTAAGCTGCCGACGGGCTGGTTCTTAGTCAATTTTGACTTTCCTGTGCCTGAAAATCCTGAATTTCCGCGCTTGTGGCGAAATCGCTGTCGGGCAGAATCCCGATGACGCGCCCGATGGTCTTGATTTCGTCGTAGGACTTGCGGCGCATGATTTTGAAGTGCTTGTTCAGCGAATGCAGACCGTCGGACTGGTACTGCTTGATGTACAGCGCGCCGTCTACCTGAAAGATGCCGATATCGCCCGAACCAAGCGGCTCGTCGGTGAATTTCACCAGCACGTTGCAGTGGTCGGGATATTTCGGTTCCATGCTGTCGCCGTTGACGCGGAATACCATGTCCGCGCCGCGCGTGTCGGGGGTCGCGTGCAGGAACGTCGTGTGCCCGCTGGCGGCAAATCCGCTGTCGCCCGTGCCTGCCGCGACTGGGTCATCCGCATATGGCAGTTCCAGCAGCTCTAAGCGCGCGGGTTCGGGCGTCAGCTTCGGCGCGGCGGGACGCTTCGGCAGCCCTGGATACTGCTCTTCCAGCGCGACCATCGTCTGCGCGGTCGCGGAAAGCAGATCCTGATTGATTGCGCTCAATTTCCGATAGTTCCGCATGAGGGTGCGCTCTGCGTCGTTCCAGCCCGCTTCCTCCGGCGTGTCGGAGAAGAACGCCGCAACGGTGATGCCCAGCACGTTGCATAGGCGCGGGATGTTGGCGATGTCCGGGCGCGTCCGTCCCGTCTCCCAGTTGGAAATCGCCGCGCGCCCCAGATTCATGGCTTCCGCCAGCTCGCCTTGCGATAGGTTCGCCGCTGCTCGCAGGGTGCGAATTCGCTCGGCATAGACCAGCTTGTTCTCGCAAATGCTCGTGGCGATAGGCGCATCAGTGTGAGTGTCGGATATTCCCCGCTGGGTGGTGTCAAACTTTCTGCGCGGCATGACGTTTCCCTCCATTGTCGATTTACTGTGTACAGTATAGTACACAAAGCGGCGGATGTCAATGCGGGGGCGCAAAGGAGAAGGATAAATGGAACGAAAAATCTACCTCTATGACCGTGGATTCTGGGTGCTTTTTCGGATGCTCGGCATTTTCGCGGCGGCGTTGTCGCTGTTTCTGACCTTGTGCTTTATTATGTGGATTCGCGAGTGGGCATTCCTGCTGGCGATTTTTGCAGGCATTGTGGCAACTGTTGCGCTCCTGATGCACAGCCGATGCACAAAGCGGCAGTATGTGGTACTTGCAGATGGGCGGTTGACCGTCGGGAAGCGTTTGGGCAGGTAGAAAAGACGTTCCCGCTGGATGCGTTCCCGTATGCGTATCTGTATACAGACGCGAAGTATTGGGAAACCGTTGTGCTGAGCAAAAAACCGCTGACGGCGGGGCGAATCCGTGGGCTGTTCCAGCTGAATCTGGCGAACAGGCGGAATGATATTGTGCGGATTCCTTGTTCCTTCACCAAGCAGGGCGGGGAGATTCGGGCGTACTTCGCGGGGGTGTATGCGCTGGAAGAGGTGCGGTGAAACGCAGGGAAGCAGGAAAAACTTCCGCTGTATGGGAAAAAGCAGGAGAACAAACACGCCGCCGCGAATAAATCAGAAGAAAGGAAAATCAGGTGAAAGGAAGGGAGGCACGTTGGCGAAGACACGCGCGAAGCGGTATGTGCCAGATGTGGTGGGCAAGGTGGCATTGGTGACGCTGATTATGAGTTTCATTCTGGGCGCAATTTCGATTACGTCGTTTGAAGATTGGCTGCATCCGATGCGGGACGGCGTTCCGACCATCTTCCGGCGGGACAGCGAATATTGGAGCGAAGCAGAAGCGCCGATTGTTGCGGAGAATCGGCTGTACCTGCTGTTTAACACCCTGAACATCGTGAAGGTTTACGATTTGCAGGGAAATTATCAGTATACCATCAACTTTTCCAACAGGCGGCGCAACGGACTCTCTTCTCTTTGTGCGCAGGGCGATGAGATGTATTATCGGGATACGTGGGACAAGTCCGAAATCTACTATTTTAAGGATGACCAGTTCGTGAAGATGCTGACGGGCGACGAACAGCGTGTCCTATACGATACCGCCTGGCAAAACGGCTTTCGGCATGATGATGATGACGGGAACACCTACTATCTTTCGGGCGTGAACATCATGAAGCAGACGCCCGACGGTACACAGACGGTGCTTGTCGCGCGCCCGTTCCTGCTGAACCTCTTCCAGACGCGCGGACTTCTCTGGGCGTTTGGGTTTCTGGCGATGGTGACGCTGCTGGTTTTGCAGGAGTATTTTTATTGAGGGAAGGGGCATCGGGATGCTGGATATTCTCGCAATTAAAGCGGACGTGTATCAGCTGGAGCGGCAGGGGAAACGCCTCCCGGTTTACCGCTATCTGCGGGAGGTGTGGCAGAAAGAGCCGCCGTCCGAAGGGCTGACTGTGCTGGCGTTGCAGCAGATGGTAGACTATGTGGAATATGTGGATGACTTGACGGCGCTGGGTGAACCGTGGGAAGCAGAAAACGAGTATGACCTATATCAGGATTTTCTGCTGGACGTGATTTCGTGGGGGCTGCAAAAGTATCGCGCGAAAAAGCGGTTTTTGTGGCAGATTTGCTATTATGTCAATGCGTGGGCGACATTCTACTATATCTTTGGCAGAGAAATCACGCAGGAGAATGTGGAGCAGTGGAAGAAAACGCTTTTTAAGGAAGCAAAAGAGCGCTATCCTGACAGCCTGCTGTTTGAATTTATTCCCCACGCGGCGCAGCTTGATTATGTCTGGTTTTACCGCCTGACCGATGAACAGCGGCTGCAAATTCGCTTGGAGGTGGGGGAATGGAACTTGCAGAAGAATAATATGGATCAGGCTGTGCAGTCGTATTTTGATGATGCGATGACATGGTATCGGGACAACGGCAGGAAACTGCTGGAAGCAAAAAAACAAGACGAATAATTGAAGGAGGACACCCCATGAGCAAGCAGAACCCCAAAGAACAAAGCGCCTACAACAACAAGTTCGACGGCTTGATGAACGCCGCCCCGCACAAGCGCTACAAGAGTTTCGCTGTGACCGTGGCGGATTGGGAATCGGTCTGGCTGGACTGCGACCCGAATCAGTCGCTGCCGGAGGAGGGCGTGATTTCCGTATGGCCGGAGGAAATGTTCGCCGCCGCCGTCTGCACGGATAAGCCGTTCTTCAAGATGGACGTGCATGACTTCTGCGACCTGCTGGAAGCGTACCCGGACGCCACGATTCGCGTCTTCCCGAACGGCAAAAACTGGACGGATACGGCGGCGGAAGATTTGCTGGAGGACGTGCTGGAAGAGCTCGAACGGGTGGAGTGAGGGCGTGGCGAATGGATGACTGGTTTGCTGGGCGGATGTAAGAGGGAGAAACAATATGAAAGCGAAGCGTATTTTCTTAGCGGTATTGTTGACGGCAGCTCTGTCCGTCTCATGCGCAGCCCCGGCGGTGCTGGCGGAATCCCCCGCCGTGCCCGAAGTGACGACCATCACCGTCTTCCGCCCCAACCTTGGGGAAGAGGACTACATGGGCTTGCAGTCCGCAGACGGCGAAACGCTTCTGCCGCCCGCGTTTGCATCCATTGAGGTGGTGGGCAAATTCGCGATTGTGTACAGCGACGAGACGGATTCGTTCTACCTCTATGATTGGCAGAAGCGCGCGTTCGTGGCGGAATATCCGATGATGTTCTCAAGCGGCGCGTACATCACCATTGCGGAATCGTGGGGAGACGGGAACTACGGGCTGTTAGAGCAGTCTGGCGCGGTGGTGACGGAAATGCAGTGGCTTTGGATGGGCGGTGTGGCGGACGATGTCGTCTGGGTGGCGGCGGATGAGGATACCATGCGCGTGAATCTGCTGCATATTCCGAGCGGAGAGATGCTGCTGGATGAATGGGCGGACTACTGCACCGAGTTTTCCGGCGGATATTCGGGATTCGTCCGCGACGGGCATGTTTTCTTCGTTGATGCGGAAGGCAATGTGCAGGAAACGAGCTTCGTGAGTGTGAAAGAATCCAGAATCGACGGCTGCTTTGAAGTTCAGACAGAAGACGGGGTAACAGGTTACTATCAGCCCCAAAGGGGCGGTTTTATGGATCTGACCATCGAGGATGCGCCGGGCGCATGGAACACGCTGCTCGAAAAGCGCGGCAGAAATCTCTTCGTGCGCAAGATTCATCCGACATCGGAAGAGGTGCTTGCGGTTGCAGACATTGCAGTCCGGGCGTATCAGCGAGAGAACAGGCAGTATCTTCCATTTCTTGTGCAGTACGATTCAGAAGCGGATGTGTGGCTTGTGTATTATGCAGGCTTCGACGAGGACGGTGACATGACACTCGGCGGCTGGAACATTGCCGTTGATGCGAAAAACCTGCAAGTGCTGCGCGTCTGGAGCGACGAATAAGCGCGGCACGGCACAAATCCCCCGCACACAACGATTTGGAGGTGATTCCCCCATATGAAAAAGTTGATTTCCCTGTTCACCGCGCTTTTCCTGCTGATGTCCGCCCTGCCCGCACAGGCGGGATCGCCGGAAATATCGGACTTGCTCACGGAATATTACAAAGAGCGGCAGGAGCTTCCGTTCGGGCTGACGGAGGACGAGCTGACCTGCGTGGACGGTGTGCTGTATGGGCGTGACATTCTGCTGCTGTACCCGAAGGAGCGCACCGATGCCTGCTTCGTGATTCCGGACGGCATCGGCTATGTCTGGGACTTTGCCTTTATGGACAATGATTCGCTGGAAAAGGTCGTTGTGCCGGATTCCTGCAAGATACTGGGCGCGTGTGCGTTCTGGGAGTGCTCGAATCTTGCGGAAGTAGAATTCGGCGCGAACAGTGAGCTGCTCATTGTGGATGACTTCTGCTTCAGCGAATGCTATGCCTTGCAGCAGATCCGGCTGCCGGATTCGGTGTATCTCATCGGCGAAGCGGCGTTTTCCTATATGCCGCTGCATCAATTCGTTTTCCCGGAGAAGATTGTGTTCATTGGTGACCAACTCTTCTGGGGAACGCCAGTGACGGAGCTGACGTTCCATGCGTGGAGTTTGCCCCAATACATTGGAAGCGAATATTTCAGCATAGATGATGATGATGCAGAATACCGCATTACACTGCCCTTTGATGCGGACGCTGACCGCTATTTGGGCAACGCAGAATATGTGATGCAGAAAAAGAATGTAACGGTTCTTTTCTGCGAAGATACGGATATGCCGGAGGATGAATAAGCAACATCACACCCCGACGGCGCACATCCCCCAAAACGGACGCGCGCCGCTTTTTGGTGCCCTCCTCCGCGAATCGGGTGACATGAAATCCCTGCATTCGTCCATCGCCTTGTTGAAACCTGCCTTGATTTTGGCAAAAAATCTGGTATAATAGTACCAAATCACGAGGAATTATCCTCCGGCGAAAAGGGGCGAGCAGATGCTGAGAATTGCCATTGTGGAAGATCACGAAAGCGACGCGAAGCGGCTGACTGCCCTGCTGGAAGCGTATGCGCAGAAGAATGGCAAACGGTTTGCCATTACATGGATTGCGAATGCCAATACGTTTCTGGATTCGTACCAGCACCAGTATGAGCTGGTGTTTCTGGACATTCGGATGCCGGGGCTGAACGGGATGATGGCGGCGCACGAGCTGCGGGAGATGGATCACACGGTGGTGCTGGTGTTCCTGACGAGCTTGGCGCAGTATGCGGTGGAAAGCTACGAGGTCGAGGCGACGGATTATATCCTGAAGCCCATTACCGCCGCTGCGCTGGACTTGAAGCTTCCGCGCATCCTGAACCGCTGCATGGTAGAATCGGAAGAGGAAGTCGTCATCCAAAGCGGCGGCACAACGACGCGCCTGCGCCCGAATGAGCTGCACTATGTTGAAATCTATGACCATCATATTCAATTTGTCACCGCATCGGGGATTATGCGGTCGTATGGGACGCTGAAAGCAGTGGAGGATGCCCTGCCGGATGTGTTCTTCCGCGTCAACAATCAGACGATTGTCAATCTGCGCTTCGTGACGCATGTGGGCAGCAATGACACGACGGTGGCAGGGCATACCTTCCCCATCAGCCGCGGCAGGCGCAAGGAGTTCCTGTCCGCGCTGCACCTTGCGGGCATGGCGGAGTAAGGAGGGAGAATCATATGCTGACATGGGAATGCCTCGTAGATACAGTGCGTGACGATTTGCCGTTTATCCTCTCCGTCGGTACGGGCTGCGCAATTTCAGCATCTTGCTTGGAGAAGCGCAAGCACTTCTACCTGCGCGTCGCGCTGACGCTTCTGCTGGCGTTCTGCTGGATGTATGGCACCCGCCCGTATGTGGGGCTGAACATGCAGGGCACAAGAATGGGCATAATTCGCTATATAACAGCGTTTGTGCTGTTCATGCTGTCCGTTCCCTTTTGCAGCCGGGCAAATTTCTGTCAAGCGCTGTATGCGGTCACAGTGGCGTATTCGATTCAGAATATGTGCGAAAGAATCATCCATATTCCACGCTATTCGCTGCCGAATTTCCCGGTGCTGCTGGATAGAAGCTGTCTGCTGGCGCTGATGGCGATAGCACTGTATAGCTACTATCGAATTCTGGTGGGAAAGCGGCGTCAGCGGACGGTTATGGACTTCTCGAATATGAGCAGCTGCATGATGCTGTTTATGGGCGTGGGCGTGGTGGCGATTTCGGTCGTGCTGGACTTGACGCTGTACCACGTGACCCCGTCGGGCAACCGCGAACTGAGCAACTGCCACAACATCATGAGCGCTGTGTTCTCCCTGCTGACCATCGTCGTCTGCATGAGCCATCTGCGGGAAACGGAAAACGAACGCAAGGCGGATGTCGCGGCGCAGATGCTGTACAGCGAGCAGCAGCGCTATGAGCAGGAGCGGCAGATTCACGACGCCATCAACCTCAAATGCCACGATATCCGCCACCAAATTGCCGCGCTGGGCGATGCAGGCTATCAGGAAGAACTGAAAAAAATCGGTCAGCTGGTCAACATCTACGATGCGGCGCTGCACACGCGGAATGCCGCGCTGGATGTGGCGCTGAGCGGCAAGATGCTGGCGTGCACGAATTTGGGCATCACGATGACGTGTCTGGCGGACGGGCGGCGCATCGGCTTCATGGAGGACAGCGACATTTACGCCCTGTTCGGCAACATCCTTGATAACGCGATTGAGGCGACAAAGACCGTGACGGAGGAGGAGAAACGCATCATCTCCCTGACCATCGGCACGACGGGTGATTTGCTGCTGATTGACAGCCAGAACTACTATGCGGGCGAAATCCGCTTTGTGGACGGGCTGCCGCAGACGAGCAAGGAAAACAAAGAATACCACGGCTTCGGCACACGCTCCATCAAGACGCTGACGGAGAAGTACGGCGGCGACCTGAAAATCAGCGCCGAAAACGGCATATTTCGGTTGTCGATTATGCTCCCAATCCCGACATGATTGATTCGCAATTCCTTTGCGCTCGGCGAAAGCCGGGCGCTTTTTGTATGCTCCGGTAACGCCGGTGCAAATAAAGTTGCAAAAAACGCAGAAAAAGTGGCTCAATCACAATTTGTTCACAAAGCATGTATACTATCCTTGCGGATGTCGGAAACGGCATCAAAACAAACGAATCCAACAAAAAGCGCAATGAGTCGTCCGACGGAATCCCCTGCCGAAGGACGCTCACATAGAGGACCATGGGAATTTCCCGAAGAAGGAGGGCAGCATTCACGTTTCTTTTCTCTTCTCTTCCGTCTCAAAGCGGAAGAGAAGCAACGTTTTTCAACACGAATCAATGAGGAGGACAAACATCGTGTTCCAGAGCAAAAAGAGCCATCGGCTGATGGCGCTGGCGCTGAGCGCAGTCGTTGGGCTGACGGCTACGTTCGCGGCGGCAGAAACCGTAACGCCGACCGGCAATACCTACGGGTTCGCCGGAACGAATGCCCGGTATTACACCGACTACATGACGCTGGAAGAAGAACAGCAGATTGCCAAGGATCTCGCGATTGAAGTGGCAAGCGAAGGCTTCGTGCTGCTGAAGAATGAGAACAATGTCCTGCCGCTGGCAAAGGGCGGCAAGGTGTCCCTGTTCGGTATGCACTCCGTGTCGCTGATTGCGTCCACCAGCGGCTCCGCAGGCGGCTCCACCGGCGCGAACGGCATTGCCGAAAGCACCCTGCAAATGGCGATGGAGAAAGCCGGCTACCGCGTGAATGCGAAGCTGGTTGATCTCTACACCAAGCACAAGACGCTCGGTACGACCAGCAATGAACTGCCGATGAACTACTATTCAGCGGCAACCATCAGCTCCTACAATGGCTATGGCGACGCGGCGATTATCGTTTTCTCCCGCACTGGCTCTGAGGGCGGCGACAAGCTGGTCAGCAACGTGACTGACCACAGCAACCCCACCGACCATGAGCTGATGCTGGACGACAACGAGAAGGCGCTGGTCAAGCACGTCAAGGAGCATTATCCGAACAAGCCGATTATCGTTCTGATTAACTCCTCCAACATCCTGCAGATTCCCGAACTGGCTGAACCCAAGGCGACCAGCGAATACGGCGTGGACGCGATTTTCTGGGTCGGCAACACGGGCAACAATGCCATCGAGGCGATTGGCAAGCTGATTTCCGGCGAAGTCAACCCCAGCGGCCACACCGTGGAAGTTTGGGAACGCGACTTCACCAAGGGTCCGAGTTTCACCAACTTCGGCAACCAGATGCAGAATGTTGATGAAAACGGCAACATGATGGATGCGTACTTCTATCACAATGGGGAAGCGACGAAGTATGCGACTATCGAATACCGCGAAGGCATTTATCTGGGTTACAAGTACTACGAGACCGCCGCGGACGACATGAACGCCGCGAACGCGGGCTCTGGCGAAGAATGGTACGATTCTCAGGTGCTGTACCCCTACGGCTACGGTCTGAGCTACACGACGTTTGACTGGGAACTGCTCCCGGCGACCGACACCGCGATTGTTGATCCCTTCCAGAAGCTGTCCATGCAGGTGAAGGTCACCAACACTGGCGACGTGGCGGGCAAGGAAGTCGTGCAGGTGTACGCGAATCCGCCGTACACCAAGGGCGGCATTGAAAAGGCGAGCGCGAACCTCGTTGGCTTCGCCAAGACCGATCTGCTCCAGCCCGGCGAATCCCAGACCGTGACGATTGACTGGGTGGCGCAGGACATGGCGAGCTACGACTGGAATGACGCCAACGCCAATGGCTACACCGGCTATGAGCTGGAAGCGGGCAACTACGTCATCACCGCGCGCAGCAACTCGCACGATGTGAAGCTGCCCGAAACCTACACCGTGGCGGCGGGCATGAACTGCACCACCGACTACATCACCGGCAACGAGATTGAATCCCTGTTTGTTGATGATTTCACCTCCGTCAACGACTCGCTGCTTTCCGGCATGATCAGCCGTGCCAACGGTCTGACCCAGCCTGCTCCGGCCTCCGTGGCGGATCGCGAAATCTCCGACGATACGCTGGCGACGCTGGACGGTCAGTATTCTTACCGCTCCTACATGGATCAGGGCTATGAAGAATGGTTCGTGAATGAGGACGGCATCCCGTCCACTTGGACGCAGGCGGCGACCCGCACCGAAAGCGAAAAGGCGCCCGTCTCCATTATGGACATGGCGGGCATCGACTTCAGCCTGAAGATTGAAGACGGCGAAGTTGTGCAGGGCGACGACGAAGGTTCCCAGAAGTGGGAAGCATTCATGAACCAGCTGACGTGGGAAGAAATGGCGAGCCTCGTCAACAACGGCGGCGGCGTGAAAGCCATTGACGCGGTGGACGTTGTAGGCGCGGGCGTGAACGAAACGCCTCTGCAGCTCTCTGGCGGCACGCTCTGGGCTTGCCCCCCGATTCTGGCGGCTACCTTCAACCTCGACCTCGCGGAAGAAGTCGGCGTCATGATGGGCAACGAAGCGCTCTTCAAGGGCTGCTCTTACTGGCAGGGCAACGCGATGAACATTCACCGCAGCCCGCTGTCCGGCCGCAACGTTGAGTATTACAGCCAGGATGGCGTGCACGGCGGCAAGTTCGCGGCGGCAGTCGTTGCGGGCGTGACCTCCAAGGGCGTCACCTGCCATATCAAGCACATGGTGCTCAACGATCAGGAATCCTACCGCGACCTGAACGGCGGCGTGTCCACTTGGGCGACCGAACAGGTTATCCGTGAAATCTACGCCAAGCCCTTCGAGTACGCGCTTAAAGTCGGTCGCTCTACGGGCGTGATGAGCTCCTTCAACCGCATCGGTCTGGTCAACAGCCAGCTGAACCTTGCGATGCACAAGCTGGTTCGCAACGAATGGTCGAACCGCGCCATCTTTGAAACCGACGCATGGCAGGGCACATACTGCCCGCTGGACCTGATGGTGCGTCAGGGCGACAATCAGGTGCTGGGCGCTGGCACGACGCTGCCGGACATCGGCCTGGAAATCGGCGCTTGGGATGCGGATGGCAACTGTGTCCGCGTCAGCGACGGCGCGGAAGGCACGTTCCTCTCCCAGACCCACTACGCCGCGGTTCGCCGCAGTGCGCAGGAAATCCTGTGGAACTACGCCAACAGCAGCGCGGTGCACAATGGCTACATCGGCTTTGAACCCTGTGTCCTTGAATTCGACAGCTATGCCGCGCAGTCTTTGCCGATTTCCTTCGGCGACGTGGACATCGCGACCATCACCCTGGCGGACGGCGCGCAGCTGCCCGAAGGCTTCACGATGAGCGATGCGGGCGTTGTCACGTCCGACGGTTCTCTGGCGGAAGGCGAATGGACGGTTGACATCAAGCTGAACGGCATCGACGGATATATCACCCTCGGCGCACAGGCGGTCATCCGCGTGGTGGACGCGCTGCACGTCAGCACCACTTCCCTCAAGGTGGGCGAAGCGGCGAACGTGACGGTGGATGCTCCCTACTATGCGTATGAGAGCCTCGTCAAGGTCAACCCGCGCTTCGTCAGCACGGTCAAGCACACCGACGGCACACCGGTTGCGCAGGGTGAAATGCAGGGCTTCGGCGGCAAGACGATTCTGCCGGGCACGGGCGACAGCGTCGGCGGCACCCTCCGTATCCAGAATTGGTACTGGAAGGACGCTTCTCAGGTGCAGGGCAACAACTACGATGGTCTGGGCGCGCTGGCGTTCGCGGACATCGAAGCGACTGACGCCCGTTACCTTGAAATGGCGGACGTCGAAGCGGGCAACTACTATCAGGCGTATCTCTACGAGTTCCGCGTTTCCGATGAGGATGCTGCGAAGCTGGCGGAATACGGTCTGACGGCGGAAAAGGTCATGGCGCCTGTCACCGCCTATCAGGGCATCACCTACGATTACAACTCCGCGCTGGCCATCACCGGCACGCCGACCAAGGCGGGCGAAGTGGAAATCACGGTGACGCTGCAGATCCCGCTGGTTCGCGGCTTCGGCTCCCGCTTCCCGAACAACGTGCATGTGGGCTCTCCCACGGCGACGGAAGTCACCCGTACCTTCACGCTGACCATCGGCGAGTAATTCCTCTGAATCCTCACGGTTTGTGAACAAACGTCTGCTCTGCGTCTGACGCTGCATCCTCTTGCGGCGCAGGCGCGGGGCGGGGCAAAAGCCGCCGGGCTGTCGAACGCTGCGCGTCGGCGGTCTGGCGGCTGGCTTTTTCGCCAAGCCTACTATCTACAATTAGGAGAGAAAAAAATGAACTGGCTGAAGAAATTCGGTTCTCTGTGCCTTGCTGTGGTGCTGTCTGTCTGCCTCTTGGCGCAGGTAGGCTCGGCGCTGGCGGATGACAAGAAAGTGACCTCCGTCGAGGTTGAAACCATGCCCAACAAGACGGTGTACGTCATCGGCGAAGAGTTTTCTGCCGAGGGCGGCACGCTGAAAGTTACCTACGACGATGGCACGACGGAAATCGTCGCCATGACGGACAGCAGCGTCAAGCTGTCCAAACCCACGATGAAGACCGCGAACACCAAGAATGTGACCGCGACGGTCGGCAAAAAGCGCGTCGTGTTCAAGATTGAGGTTGTTGCGGGCATGTGCGTCGTGACCTTTGACCTGAACTACGACGGCGCGCCCGCTGCATCCACGCAGGAAGTTTCCAAGGGCGGCACCGCCAGTGAACCTGCTGCGCCCGCGCGCGACGGCTATGAGTTCGTCGCGTGGTACGCCGATGCGGACTACACGCACACCTATGATTTCGCAGCTCCCGTGACGGGCGACACGACCGTGTATGCCTTCTGGAAGAAGGTTGGCGCGGATTTTGTCACCGTGACGTTTGATTATGACTACTATGGCGTTCTCCTGAACCAGTATTCCTACCCCGTTGAAGTCGGCACGCAGGTCAAGCAGCCTGTCGCCAACCCCGAACGCACGGGCTATGCCTTCGACAAGTGGGTGGACGAAAACGGCAGCGACTTCGACTTCTCCCAGCCAATTGCCGCCGACACCACCATCAAGGCGGCGTGGAACAAAACCGTGTCCGGTCAGAACACCTACGTTTTTGAGGCGGAGGATACCGACCTGACCGGCAAGATTGGCCCCAGCTACTCCGGTTCTGCGCAGGAAGAAAGCATGATTATCTACAACGAGTCCGTCGGCGCGAGCGGCAACCGCATGGTCGGCTACCTCTACGCCAGCGGCATCTCACTGGAATTCTACATCGCGTCCGATATGGATGTGGATGACGCGACCATCGACGTGAGCATCACGGGCGAATTCGTTACCATGTCCTACGACGGCAACGGCTATCAGGTGATTGTCAACGGCGAAGCGAAGAGCTATCCGCGCGTGACCATCGAGGCGACGCAGAGCAGTATGCCGCAGTGCGCCGACCTGATTTCCATCAAGGGCGTGCACCTGAACAAGGGCGCGAACCTGATTCAGCTGATGACGAACAACACCAATGAGGTGGACGGCACGACCTTCAAGGCGTATGCCCCGATTGTGGACTGCGTGAAGGTGACGACGGAAGCTGTGCTGATTTGGGACGAGAACCACAACGAGCCGGCGACGGGCAACTACCAGAAGTAATCCATAAGCAAGGGGGATTCTCCTCATTTCCCCTCTGCTCCTCCTCAAGCAGCGGTGTATGCGGCAAACTCCGCCGCATACACCGCCATTTCTGCAAAATAAGGAGACAAACCTATGGCAAAGAAGAATCGTCCGAAAAAGAGCAAAGCACTGGTCGTCTGGGCTATTGTGACGGTTATCGTGCTGCTGGCGGACTGCGTTGGCAACTATCTGGTCGTCGGTCTGCCGGGCAACATGAACAGCCTGCTGGACAAGCCGATGGCGGCGATTGGGGAAGCCATCGACTTCAAACTGAGCGCGGGTGAACTCGGCGGCTTGATGGACACGCTGTTCGGCAGCCAGCGCCCGATTTACAGTGACGAAGTGACCTCTGTGTACCCCACACAGAAGGCAACGAACAAGGCAGAAGCCTTTGCGAATGCGCAGGAAGTTAACCTGAAGCTGGCAGAAGAAGGCTTTGTGCTGCTGAAGAACGAGAACGCTGCGCTGCCCATGAACAAGGGCGCGAGGATTTCCGTGTTCAGCAAGAACAGTGTGAACCTGTCCTATGGCGGCTCCGGTTCGGGCGGCTTCGATACGAGCAATAACAAGAACTTGTATGAGAGCCTGAACGACGCGGGCTTCGTCACCAATCCGACGCTGAAGCGCTTCTATGAGAGCAGCCAGTCCGGCTCGGTGCGCACTGCGAACTCCAGCGACCTTGACAACGGCGACAATCAGAAGATTGCAACCGCTGAAACGCCCCAGAGCAAGTACACCGACGCGGTGAAGAACAGCTATGCGGATTATTCCGACGCGGCGCTGGTCGTTATCACCCGCATTGGCGGCGAGGGCTTTGACCTGCCCCGCTATCAGGGCGACAGTGAGGGCGCTGTGTCTGTGGACAGCCACTATCTGGAGCTTGACCAGAACGAAATTGATCTGCTGACCGCTGTCACCGACGGCACGTTCAAGCGCGTTGTCGTTGTGTTCAACACGCCCTCCAGCTTTGAAGCGACATTCCTCAAAGACAGTGCCTACGCCGCCTTTGCGGATAAGATTGATGCGGCGGTGTGGATTGGCTTCACCGGCTCGAACGGCATCACCGCGCTGGGCGAAATTCTGAACGGCGACGTGAACCCCTCCGGCCGTCTGGTGGACACATGGGCGGCGGACTTCACCAAGAATCCGTCCTTCGTAAACTTCGGCACGGGCTGCCTGCCGGACACGACCGACAAGTATGACGGCGGCATGTACTACTCCGTGGACTACGAAGAAGGCATTTACGTCGGCTATCGCTACTATGAGACGCGCGGCGAAACCGACGGCGAGGACTGGTACAATGCCAACGTCGTCTATCCCTTCGGCTACGGCTTGAGCTACACGACGTTCAATTGGACGGTGGGCGATGCCTCCGCAAGCGAAATCGAACTTGGCACGACCATCACCGTGCCGGTGACGGTGAAGAACACGGGCAGCGTCGCGGGCAAGGACGTGGTGCAGCTGTACGCCTCCGCGCCCTACACGCTGGGCGGTATCGAAAAGGCGCACAAGGTGCTTGTCGGCTTTGCAAAGACGAAGCTCCTTCAGCCCGGCGAGAGCGAGACGGTGACGGTCAGCTTTGACCCGTATTCCGCGTCGAGCTACGATTACCGCGACGCAAACAGCAACGGTTTCAGTGGCTATGAACTGGAAGCGGGCGAGTACACGCTGTATGTCTCCCGCAACGCGCATGAATCCGAAAAGGCGATTGCGCTGAATCTGGCGGCGGATGTGCAGATTGGCACCGACCCGACGACGGACAGTGAAGTTGTCAACCGCTATACCGATTCCGAGGACTTCCTCGACAGCGACTGGCAGCTGGACGCCATGCTCAGCCGCGCGGACTGGGAGGGCACTTGGCCCACGCCGCAGACCGCGCAGCAGCACGCGGGCACGGATCGCCTCTACGAGGAAATTCGCAGCGAAGAGCACAATAATCCGACTGATTTTGATTCGGAAGAATACCCGTGGTTCGGCGAAGAACCCACACTGACCCTGCGCGACCTGCTGCCCTCTGCGGAAGCGGAAGGCTATGAGCCGGTTGTCTCCTACGATGACGAACGCTGGGAAGAACTGATGATGGGCTGCGACGAGGAAGAGATGATTGCCCTCATCAACAACGGCGCATACCACACCTTGGCGATGGAGAGCGTCGGTCTGCCGGCGACCATTCACGGCGACGGCCCGTCGGGCTTCACCTGCTTCATGAGCAAAGAGCAGGTCAATGGCACTTGCCAGTATGTCTCCGAACCCGTGATGGCGTCCACTTGGAACATCAACCTGATGAACGAACTGGGCGAAGCCATCGGCGAAGAAGGCACCATTGGCGATAAGGCGACAGGTCAGCCGTATTCCAGCATTTACGCGCCCGGCGTCAATATCCACCGCAGCCCCTTCGGCGGTCGCTGCTCGGAGTATTTCTCCGAAGACCCGTTCATTTCCGGCATGATGGGCGCGGCGGAAGTCCAGGGTATCCAGAGCCGCGGCGTGCTGCCGACGGTCAAGCACTTCGTCGCGAATGAGCAGGAAACGCACCGCTCCATCGGCGGCGACCTGAGCTGGCTGAGCGAGCAGGCGCTGCGCGAAATCTACCTGAAGCCGTTTGAGTATACCGTCAAGCTGGGCGAAACCCGCGGTATCATGACCTCCTTCAACCGCATCGGAACGCGCTGGACGGGCGGCGACTACCGTCTGCTGACCGAAATCCTGCGCAACGAATGGGGTTTCAACGGGCTGGTTATCTGCGACTTCAACACCATTCCGCAGTACATGATTCCGCGCATGATGTTCTACGCCGGCGGCAGCCTTGACCTTGCGACGCAGCAGAGCGCCATGTGGACGGACTGTGACACCTCCGACGCGGGCGACGCGATTGTGCTGATGCGCGCGGTGAAGGATGTGATGTACGCGCTGGTGAACTCCAACGCCATGAACGCGGAGGTCATCGGCTACAATCCCCCGATTTGGCAGGAATACCTGCACTGGATTAACATCGGCGCATTCACCCTCGTGGGCGTCTGGCTGGTGCTGGCGATTGTGCGCACGGTGCGCTGCAACAAGCGGCAGAAGGCGAAAATCGCGGCGGCAAACGCGGCGAAGTAAGCTGATAAAATGGGCAGCCCTCTTGGATGAAAATCCGGAGGGCTGCTTTTTGCGTGGCGGAGAATTTCCCTGCAAATTGTAAATTTTTCTGCCAGCATGGGGAATCAGCAGGGAAATAGGCAGGGGAGGGCGAAAAATGGAATCGAAAGGAGGATGTATGCGCAAAGAGATTCAAGGAATGCTGCGCGAGTTGCCGTCATTGCTGACCATGCGATTCCAGCAGGTTCGCTGCAAGGATGCCATCTTGATTCGCGCCGCCGAAGAGAACGAATTGAGCATGACGGGAGCGCCGAAGGTGATTCCCGATGCGTGCATTGCATCCGGGTGCACGGCATACGAATCGTTCTGCAACCACTTTCACCTGTATACGGGCAAAATCAAGCATTCGGAGCTTGCTATGCTCAAAGAACTTGCACTTGCGGTGGGAAAAAATCTCTATGAGAAACTCAGCATGACGTACCCCGACGGGAACTTTCGCCTGTATGTGGAAATCAACGTGAAAGAAGGCATTACGCTGCGCTTCCATCAGGTGTGGGTGGGCGAAAAGCCTGTTTACAGCGACGAAATGATTGCAGAAAGCCAATCCGGCAAGGAATTTCAGGTGTTTGTGTTTGCATCGGCGAGCGAAGCGGCGTAACTGAAAGGTTTGCCGCGCGAAAAACGAAAGGAGTATGCTGCACTATGAAGAAACTTCTCTCCCTCCTCCTCCTGCTGGCGCTGGGACTGTCCTGCTGCGCCTTTGCGGCAGAGGATACGCCGACGGGCGTACCGCAGGACGAAATCACCGCGCAGTGGGGAAGCCCCGAAAAGCTGCTCAACTATACCGTCGGCATTTGGAAGCGGGACGGACAGACGCTTGTTGCGACGTTCGTCACTAACCCGGAAACACAGCAGTTGCTGGTGCAGGATTACGTTATTCTTGATAGTGAGCGGCAGTTGCTCGCGGGGACAATCCCGACGGAGGATGCGCTCTTTCACGTCTACGATGTGGTGAGCAGCACGGCTGCGGCGGAAATTCCCGGCGTGGTGGATGTCGGCAGCGGCGCGGAAATCCATGCGAAAATCACGGCGGACGGTTACGTCGTCTGCTGGCAGAGGGACTGCCCGAACATCTTCACCGACCTGTATCTGACGGTCTACGATGGCGTGAAGGGGCAGGAGGACGGGCTGAAGACGGCGTATCTGGCGTATGTGATGGCGCAGGAAGACGCCGATGTGCCCTATACGCTGGATGAACTGCTGACCTACTTCGCGCCCGATGCGGCGGAAATGGCGGAAGTCAGCGCGCACGAAGCCGTTCAGCAAGTCGATTTGAAGCAACTGCCGGACGAGAAGAAGAACATCGCCGCGCTTCGCGAATGTTTCCCGAATGCAGGGGCTTCGGCGGAGGATGCGGAAGATTATCCGTATCTGGTCTATTCGCTCGCGGACGGCAGCCGCCTGTTCGTGTTCTACGCCCTGGACGATGGCACGATGACGATGCTTGTGCTGCTGACGGCGCGCCGGGATGCGGCGGATTTCGCAGCGCTGGCGGAGGGTACGCATACATATCAAGAGGTGCTGACGCTGGATGCAAACGAACAAGAGTTCATGTTTTCGGGGCGCGGGCTGGTTACGGAGCATTGCGCGTCCGACGGGACGTACTGGCAGATTTGGTATCTCCCTGATAAGGAAGGAGGATGGTCGGTGGAAAGCGTGGAGCAAATGAAGCGGGACAAGCTGGTGACGCTGCTGCGTTACATTTCGCCGGAGGATATGCCGGAAGTGTGAAGAACGTATTGGCAGAGGAAGTAGGTGCTGCCGTCTGCCTCGACGGTCGTGATGCTTTCCTGTGCCGCATAGACGTATAAGCAGAAATCGTGCTGCAAGGGCAGGGCGGTGCGCGTCCAATCACTGCCTAACAGATAGATGTGCAGCTCACGCCGCTGCAAGGGGACATTCCAATGGGCATCCACCGACAGCAGGGAAGAACCTGCGGTTTTGAAGTCGGCAATAAAATAGCCGTCCTCTGCTGCGGAGAATGCCCGGCTGTCGGTGATTTTTTGTGCCTCTCGGTCATAAGTCAGCAAAGTGTATTTTGAGAACCCTTGCGAAATCAGCAGATATGCTGTTGATTCGATGCAGGCGGCGGAAGAAACATAGGAAAGGTTGTCGTCGAAATAGCCGCTGTCCAGCTCGACAATCGTCTCCTGCATCGACGCGCTATACTGGCGGATTTCCAGATTCCCGCGCTCGTTCTGCTGGGCAAACAGCAGATTCCCGTCTGCATCAGGGAAGGCGCAGAACGACCAGTCGTACAGATACAGCGTCTTCTGCTTCCCGCTGGCAATATGCGAGATTTTCACCGTGCGGTAGGGCGAAGCGTCGCTTTCGTCCTCCGAATGTGCCTGCATACGGAACATGTAATCCCCGACACGCTCGGCATAGCACGCCGCGCCGAATTTCAGCTTCTTCGTCGTCGGCTTCTGCACCTGCTTCCCCGTGTAGCGGTAGATGCGCTGCTTGTAGACTTCCATCGTCGTAATGTCCGGGTAATATTCGCACACGAAGCGGTTTTTCTCCAAAATCACCTGTCCGCGCGGATACGGCGCACCCTCCTCCAGCAGATTGGCATCCCCCAGCGCGGCGGACAGCAGGGACGCACCCGCCGCATCGAACAGTTCCAGCCGCATTTCCTGCATTCCGGCGGTGTCGCTGTCCGCAAAGTAGATGATGACGAAGCTGCCGTCGGGGGTCGGGGTCACGCTCTCAATGCGGGTGGGCTGCTTGCTGAACGCAAGCGGGTTCATGCGCATCAGCTGCATCGGCGCACTGTCCGCGGAAGCACTTGCGCACAGCATGAGGCAGAGGGTCAGGAAGGTCAGCACGAGGAAGAAGCGTTTCATGGGCGTACCTCCTTATCTATTGTAGAAGAAATTCGCGCAGAAGCAGGGAGAAAGCACCTCCGTCACGAATACAACGAATGAGCACACGGAATTTTATCCGCGGGAGGAAGAATTTTGATGAAGAAAACGGTGCAAACGCCGTGGTTAGCGAGGCGCAGCTATGGACGGGAAAACTCGTGGATTGGCGAGATTGATTTCGGGATGAACCTCTCTATCTGGAAAGTCCTGACGATGCTGATGTTCCTGCTGTGCTTTGCAAATGGCCTCTGCCTTCACTTTGTTTTTTCGCGGCTGCCGTGGCAGTATCAGAAGCTCGCAAGCGCGGGAAAGCCGTATATCGACACGGAAAATACGGATTTCACCGGGGTGGTTACGGATGTTGCAACAGATGGGACGTACATCTACTGCGGCTATGGCTGGCGGTACATCATCAAGGTGCTGGATGAAGAAGGCAATTATATTGAGACGATTGCCGTTTCCGATGCACACGACCCCCGTGGCAACTTCAGACTGACCGAACAGGAAAACGCGGTTGTGTGCTGGCTGACGCCGCACAAATACGTTTTTGCGTGCGGCGAAATGATCTCTGCTGACCTGAATCAGAACGGGCAACCGCGCTGGCATGGAGAAACGACAGAATTGCACGGCAGCCGGTATTATATCTATCAGGGCGCGGTGATGAAGCAGACACCGGACGGGCAAGTAATCACCTTCTACGCCACGCCGTGGTATTTCCGCCTGCTGAACTATGGTACAATCATTACAACCCTTGGTCCGCTTGGAATGTGCGGCTGCATTGTTTTTACATGGCTGAGCGGCAGGAAGGATGAAAAGAAAGCCGAAAAACGCCGCAAGCAGAAGCGAGTGGCGTAACATGCTGCTGCGACACCTTCGTCAGCGGCATTTTTTCTTTTTCCTCCGCCCATTTACATCCGCCGTGCAGTTTGTTATAATAGAATAACCAAACAATCGGAGGGCAGCCTATGACCATCGCCATTGTGGATGATGAATTGGAGACGCGCCAGTATATGCAGGGCTTGGTGGCGCAGTATCTGGCGGAAACGGGACGCATGGCGCAGCTGGTGTTCTACCCGGATGGGGCGTCGTTTCTCGTCGGGTGCGAGCATCCGGACATTGTGCTGATGGACATTGACATGCCGGGCATGGACGGCCTTTCGACGGCGGAGCAGCTGCGGCGGAGTCACCCGGACGCCATCCTGATTTTCACCACGCGTCTCAGCCAGTGCGCCATCCGCGGCTATGAGGTGGACGCCATCGGCTTTCTGGTCAAGCCGGTGACGCTGCCGGGGCTGACTGTGAAGCTGAACAAGGCGTTCAAGCGGGTGGAGTACCGGCAGTCGAAAATCTGCCTGAAAACGAAAGACAACATCCTGTTCTTGGAGAAAAACGAGATTTACTATGCCGAGGGCAGCAATCACCATGTCATTTATCATACGGCGCAGGGCGAATTCCCCGTCCGCTCCTCCCTGCAGGAGGCGGAGGAACAGTTGGGCGCGGAATTCAGCCGAAGCTCGCATTCCTATATCGTCAATCTGGGCTTCGTGACGATGGTCGGAAAGAACGATGTGACGGTTCACGGCGAGGCGATTCCGCTGTCGCGCGCGATGCGCAGGGACTTTCTGAATGCGGTCAACCGCTATTATGGCGTGAGGTGACGAAGATGCTGACGAACTTGGCGAATTATCTGAACAATGATTTTCCATTCCATATGTTCTTCGCGGTGCAGATTCTGCTGGCGGAGGGGCTGTTCGTTGTGCGGATGAAGTCGCGGCTGCGCCCGCTGAAAATTGTGCTGCCGGTGGTGCTGTGCTACTTGGTGCTGGCATGGTTTCATCCGCTGCTGGGGCATCGCTTTGCGCGCGTGGCAGCGATTTTTGCCGAATCGCTGCTGGTGCTGTGCCTGACGATGGACATTCCGACGACGAATGCGCTTTGTATCGGCATTTCCTCCTATGCGATTCAGAATCTGGCGTTCAAGGTTGGCGGATTGGCGACATGCTGGATGGCCAAGCCGCGTGATCCGCTGTTCTATCTGCTCTCCGGCGCATCGTTTGTGGTGGTGTACGCCGTGTGCTACCTGATGTTCGTGCGGCGCTTTCCGGAGAACGGAGATCTGAAGCTTGGCAACTGGAAGGTGCTGTTCCTGACGCTGGTGACGCTGCTGACGGTGTTCGTACGTTCTGTGTCGCTGCCGACGGATATTTCGCTGCTTGACCGCCTGTTCTCGATTCTCTCGGTCATTATGGTGATGGTGCTGATTTATCAGTGCATGTACGCCGACGAAATACGCCGTGAGAAGGAAATCATCGAGAGCCTGTTGGCACGGGAGGAATCCAGGCATCAGCTGCTGGGCAAGACGATAGACAGCATCAACATGAAGTGCCACGACTTGCGCTACCACATCGACACCTACCGCCGGGCACAGCAGCTGGATGAACACGCGGCGTTTTTTGACGAGGTGGAGCAGGAGATTCAGCGCTATGAGTACACGTTCCACACGGGCAATGCGGCGCTGGATTCGGTGCTGTCTGAAAAGAGCCTGTATTGCAGCGCAAATCACATTCTGCTGACGACGATGCTGGATGTATCGCTGCTCGCGCCCATTGAAAAGTCCGATATCTATTCCATCTTCGGCAATGCGCTGGACAACGCGATTCAGGCGGTGATGGCGGAAGCGCCCGAAAACCGCAGCGTCAATATCCGCGTCAGCGACGTGGTGGGCATGACGCAGATTGTCTTCGAGAATTTTTGCAGCAAGCCGCCGGAAATGCACGAGGGACTGCCGAAGACGGAGAAGGACACACAGTACCACGGCTTCGGACTGCGCTCCATCCGCTATATCATCGAGAAGTACGACGGGCATATGAGCATCGACACGAAAGACCAGATGTTCATCCTCTCGCTTCTGCTGCCGCGTCCGCAGCAGTCGGCATGACGATTTACGCACAAAAAGAAACCAGTTTCGACACGAATGCGTTTCGTGTCGTTTTTTTATGATAGAATCAGCACATCAAAGGGGGCGCTGCGCCCTCATAGAAAGGGAAAGGTGTCCATGAAACGCACAAAACTCTTGGCACTCTTGACATCCATCTCCTGTATTCTCCTGACGATTGTTCTGGTGGGCAGTTACTTCACGGCTGCTTACGCCATGATGATCAACAAGGAACTGGGCATCGTGACCACGAGCGTGGTGACGGATGACCCCAGCAAGAACGCTACCTATTATGCCTCCAGTTTCCTGAAGGAAGACGGCACGCGTGACGATGATGCGCTGACCGCGTGGCAGAAGGCGCTGTGTGAGCAGATTCAGGGCGAAGGCTCTGTGCTGCTGACGAACAACGGCGCGCTGCCGATGGAAAAAGGACTGGGCGTGACCGTTTTCGGCCGCGGCGCAGTTGATACCATCTATGGCGGCACGGGTTCTGGTCAGGTTGATACCAGCAAGGCGGCGACAATGACCAGCGCGCTCACGGCGGCAGGTCTGAACGTCAACACTGCGATGATGGACTGGTACAGCGCGCAGATTGCGCAGATGAAGGAAGACAAGACCAACCGCTCCACGCCCGGCATGTTCACCGAATATGCGGACGTTCCGGCGGCGACCCGCATTGCCGAGGTTTCGGCGGACGCGGTGGCATCTTCCGGCGTGAATCTGGACGGCTACAAGGATGCGGCGATTGTCGTTATCGGACGCTCCGGCGGCGAAGGCGCTGACCTGTACACCGGCGAATTCACCGACGGTACGTCGTACTTTGAATTGCAGGATTCCGAGCGCGAGCTGCTCAAGTATGTGGCTTCGCAGGGCTTCAGCAAGACGATTGTGCTGATTAACTCCTCCAACGCCATGGCGATGGACTGGGTGAACAATCCGGAATACGGCGTGGATGCCTGCCTGTGGATCGGCGGCCCCGGTCAGTACGGTCTGAACGCGGTGGCGCAGATTCTGGTGGGCGACGTGAACCCCTCTGGCCGACTGGTGGACACCTACTCCGTGTCCTCCCTGTCCTCCGCGGCGATTCAGAACTTCGGCTCCTATGTCTACACCAATGCGGATGAAGAGACGGGCACGGTCGGCGGCGTGACGATTGACGGCGTGCCGGGCGACAAGACGAAGGTGCGCTATGCGATTCACTATCTGGTGGAATCCGAAGGCATCTATGTCGGCTACAAGTACTACGAAACGCGCTATGAAGATGCGGTCATGGAGCAGGGCAACGCGTCCGGCAATGCGGGCATCTTCGCGTCCAAGGGCGACAGCTGGGTGTACGGCGAGGAAGTCGCGTATCCCTTCGGCTATGGCATGTCTTACACCACGTTTGAGCAGGCGCTGGAAAGCGTGACCTACGACGCGGCAACCGACAGCTTCACCGTGCTGGTGAAGGTGACGAACACGGGCAACGTCGCAGGCAAGGAAGTCGTGCAGGTCTACGGTCAGCAGCCGTACACCGAATTCGACCGCGCGAACGCGATTGAGAAGGCATCCGTGCAGCTCGTCGGCTTCGGCAAGACGAATGTCCTCCAGCCCGGCGAATCCGAGACCGTCTCTGTGACGGTGGATCGCAAGGAGTTGACGGTTTACGACGAACATGTCAACAAAACCTACATTCTCGAAGCGGGTGACTACTACCTGAGCGTTGGTCTGGATGCACACGACGCGGTGAACAACATCCTCGCGGCGAAGGGCTATGCCCCCATCGCACAGGAAACGCCGGCTGCGGAAGGCACAGAAGAGGCGGAAACCGCAACGCTGACCGCGAACGGCGCGGCGGCGATGGATGCCCCTGGCGACGCGGCAAAGGTCTATAAGTTCACGGTCGACAGCGACGACAATGCGACGTACAGCGTGTCCGGCACGGGCTACAAGATTACCAACCAGTTCGGTGATGCGGACCTGAACAGCTACGGCGAGAAGCTCGTGACGTACCTGTCCCGCAGCGACTGGCAGGGCACTTGGCCGGTTTCTTATGCCAGCCTGACGGCGAACGACGCTATTATCAACGGTCTGCAATTCAACTACACGGCGGAAGCGCCCGACGAGACGGTCATCACGGGTTCAACCGAGACGAACTACACCTTGGCGAACCTGATTGGCAAGGACTACGACGACCCGATGTGGGTGGATCTGCTCAATCAGCTGACGCTGACGGATTTGGCGGAACTGGTTGGCCACTCCGGCTACGGCACGCGGGCAATCGACTCCATCGGTCTGCCCGCGACGGTGGCAGCGGACGGCCCGCAGGGCATCAAGGCGACGTATGCCGGCAACAACTCCACGGTGGCGTATACCTCCGAACCGGTCATGGCGGCGACGTTCAACACGGAAATCCTCTACAATGTCGGTCTGTCGATGGGCGAAGATGCGCTGCGCTCCGACAACCGCGTGGTTGGCTGGTACGGCCCGGCGATGAACATCCACCGCACGCCTTACTCCGGCCGCAACTTCGAGTATTACTCTGAGGACGGCTTCCTGTCCGGCAAGATGGCGGCGCAGGAAGTGGCAGCGGCTCGCTCGAAGGGTCTGGTCGTCTACATCAAGCACTTCGCGCTCAATGACTTTGAGACGTACCGCCAGTCGGTTGCAACCTTCGCGACGGAACAGGCGATTCGTGAAATCTACCTGAAGGGTTTCCAGTACGCGGTGGAAGAGGGCGGTGCGAACGCCGCTATGACCTCCTTCAACCGTATCGGCACGCGCTGGGCGGGCGCGCACGGCGGACTTTGCAACGAAGTTCTGCGCAAGGAATGGGGCTTCGTCGGCGTGACGCTGACGGACGCTGTTATGGCGAACCGCAACTGGATGGACGTTTCCATCGGTCTGGAAGCGGGCAATGACACTTGGCTGTCCTCCGGCGACTGGCTGGTGTCGAAGATTGAAGGCTGGGCGGCGGAAGACGGCAAGCTGCTGAACAACCTCCGCACTTCGGCGAAGAACTTCCTCTATACCTACGCGAACTCCGCCGCTATGAACGGCATGAACGAAACCAGCCACGTCGTCCACACGACGTCTTGGGTCGAGACGGACATGCTGATTGCGCGCATCGTGCTGATTGTGCTGACCGCGCTCTTCGGTCTCGCGATGCTGGTGTCCTACTTCATGGACGTCAAGAAAAAGGCGGCCTCCGCTGACCGCAAGACGGTTTCGATTGTCGCAGCGGTGATTGCGGTGCTGGCGGCTATCTTCTACATCATCATTGACACGGCTGCGACCACGAAGATGAACTTCGACGCGGTTGTGCTGGTGCTGCTCCTCGTGTCGGCGATGTGCTACTTCGTCGCGGGCGTGAAGAAGATTGGTCTGCTGGCGGCGGCTGGTCTGGCGTGCACACTGGTTGCGTGGTTCCGTTATCTGGTGACGGAAATCAACTTCCGCATGGATGACCTCGTGCTGATTTTCGGCGGCACGTCCACCATCGGTGCGCTGGGCGTTCCGTTCATCCTCTCCTTCATCCTGATGCTGCTCGCCGCGATTTCGGGTGCTGTCCTGATGACGGGCGCGATGGGGTCGGAAAAGAAGTAATACTATTTCCGAATTCACCTGCGCCATCTGCTTGCGCCGCGAATTCTCATTTGGGAATAGTATAAGCCAGTCAAAAAACGTCCGCGCAGGAGAGTGAACGCTTCCCTGCGCGGACATGAAGACACTGCTGGGGAATGTGATATGCTCCCTCTATGAGAGACAGTAAAAAACCAAACTGTCAATCATGGAGGGAGCATTTTATGGGATATCAGCAAAAGGCAAATTCGGAAAGAAAAGCATGCGTGACGCAGCAGCAGAGGCAGGCGTAAGTCAGGAAACATTTCGGCGGTGGATCGTGCAGTATGAAGCAGATGGGGCAGCGGCGAGAGTCTCTGCATGATGGGGCAATTTCATACGGGATAATAAAACAGGGGCAAGCCGCATTTCAGGCTTGCCCTCATTGCTTTGCTTACAGCAGCTGAATATTTGCCTTCCTGCACGCGTCCTGCACGTCCTGCGGCCACAGGCTTGCCTGCACCTCGCCCACATGCGCTTTGCGCAGCAGGTAGACGCACATGCGGCTCTGCCCGATGCCGCCGCCCATCGTCTGGGGCAGCTCGCCGTTGAGCAGCGCCTTCTGGAATGGCAGCTCCGCGCGCTCCTCGCAGCCGCGAATCGCCAGCTGACGGCGCAGCGCGTCCGGGTCAACACGGATGCCCATGCTCGACACTTCCAGCGCAATGTCCAGCAGCGGATCGTAGAGCAGAATGTCACCGTTGAGTGACCAGTCGTCGTAGTCCGGGGCGCGGCCGTCGTGCATCTGTCCGGAACGCAGCGCGCCGCCGATGCCCGTCAGGAACACCGCGCCGTATTCGCGTACCGCCCGGTATTCGCGTTCCTTCGGCGGCAGGTCGGGATACAAATCCTCCAATTCCTGCGACGAGACGAACGTGATGTCGTCGGGCAGTTCGGGTTTGATGTGTGGATAATGCGCGCAGACGAAGCCCTCCGTCTTGCGCAAGGTGAGGTAAATCGCGCGGACGGTCGCTTGCAGCGTCTCCATCGTGCGCTGCTGGGGGGTGATGATTTTCTCCCAGTCCCACTGGTCGACGAAAATCGAGTGGATGTTGTCGGTCGTTTCGTCGCGGCGGATGGCGTTCATGTCCGTGTACAGCCCTTCACCGGGCTGGAAGCCGTACGTTTTGAGCGCCTGACGCTTCCATTTCGCCAGCGAATGGACGATTTCCGCCGTTTCGCCGGTTTCAAGAACGTCAAAGGATACCGGTCGTTCGACGCCGTTCAGGTTGTCGTTCAGACCGCTGCCGGGCGTGACCATAATCGGCGCGGACACACGGGTCAGGTTCAGCGCGCGGGCTAACTCCGTCTCGAAAAAATCCTTGACCAGTTTGATGGCGATTTCCGTATCCCGCAGGTTCAGCACGGGATTGTAATTCTTGGGGATAATCAGGTGCATAACGCCTTTCCTCCTTGCCGAAGCATAGTTGCTAACAGTATAGCACAAAATTCTGCTGAAGCGAACCATTCTGCACGCAAAAACACCGAAAAAGCAAAGCCCGAAACCCTTGACAACACCCGCAAAAAGCATTATACTGACGGTATCCCGCAATGAAGGGGAACGCTGGAAGTTCCGTCTGTTCCAGAGAGCCGCGTGCTGGTGGAAGCGCGGTCAGACGCCTGTCAGCCGCTCGCCCCGGAGCGCAAACCGGACGAAGGGTTCGGCGAATGGCGCACGTTACGCGCAAGAGAGGTTCGGCACGTCCGGACAAGCAGAGTGGTACCGCGAAACATCCGTTTCGTCTTTGCAGAATTTGCAGGGGCGGAACGTTTTTTTGTTCCGTCCGAGAAAAGCAGGGAGGAAGCATCATGGAATTCAAACCCTATGACCCCAAAGCCATCGAACCGAAGTGGCAGAAGCGCTGGGCGGACAGTCACGTTTTCGAGGCGAAGAACGACTACACCATGCCGAAATTCTACGGCCTGATTGAGTTCCCGTATCCGTCGGGACAGGGGCTGCACGTCGGCCATCCGCGCTCCAATACCGCGATGGATATCATCGCCCGCAAGCGCCGCATGGAGGGCTGCAATGTCCTTTTCCCCATCGGCTGGGACGCCTTCGGTCTGCCGACGGAGAACTACGCCATCAAGAACAAGGTTCACCCCGCCATCGTGACGAAGAAGAACATCGACCACTTCCGCGAGCAATTGCAGAAAATCGGCTTCTCCTTCGACTATTCCCGCGAGGTCAACACCACCGACCCGTCCTACTACCGCTGGACGCAGTGGATTTTCCTTCAGCTGTTCAAGCACGGGCTGGCGTACAAGTCCGAAATGCCGATTAACTGGTGCCCCAGCTGCAAGTGCGGTCTGGCGAATGAGGAAGTTGTGGGCGGCGTGTGCGAGCGCTGCGGCACGCAGGTCATCCGCAAGGTCAAGAAGCAGTGGATGCTGAAGATTACCGCCTATGCCCAGAAGCTGCTCGACGGCTTGGACACGGTGGACTTCATCGACAAGGTGAAGGTGCAGCAGCGCAACTGGATTGGCCGTAGTGTCGGCGCGGAAGTGGATTTTTCCCTGACCGTGCCGGGCGAGAAGGTGCGCGTTTTCACCACGCGCCCGGATACGCTCTTCGGCGCGACGTACATGGTCTTATCCCCTGAGCATCCGCTGATTGATAAGCTGAAGGACCAAATCACCAACTACGACGCGTGCATGGCGTACCGCGCGGAAGCCGCGAAGAAGAGCGACTTTGAACGCGCCGAGCTGGCGAAGGACAAGACGGGCGTGCAGATTGAGGGCGTCCTTGCCGTCAACCCCGTCAACGGCAAGGAAATCCCGATTTGGTTGAGCGACTATGTGCTGATGACCTACGGCACGGGCGCAATCATGGCTGTTCCGGCGCACGACACCCGTGACTGGGAGTTTGCGCATAAGTTCGGCATCCCGATGATTGAGGTCGTCGCGGGCGGTAATATTGAGGAAGCAGCGTATACCGATATTCAGGACGGCGTGATGGTCAATTCCGGCTTCCTTGATGGCATGAAGGTCGCGCAGGCGAAGGAAGCGATCATTGAGTATCTGGAGAAGAACGGGCTGGGCGAGAAGAAGGTCAACTACAAGCTCCGCGACTGGGTGTTCAGCCGCCAGCGCTACTGGGGCGAACCCATCCCGATTGTCCACTGCGACAAGTGCGGCATGGTGGCTGTGCCGGAAGATCAGCTCCCTGTGACGCTGCCGATGGTGGACAACTACGAGCCGACCGATTCCGGCGAATCCCCCCTGTCCGTCATGCATGACTGGGTGAACACCACCTGCCCGTGCTGCGGCGGCCCGGCGACGCGCGAAACCGACACCATGCCCCAGTGGGCAGGGTCAAGCTGGTACTTCATGCGCTACTGCGACCCGCACTGCGAAACAGCCATTGCCTCGCCCGAAGCGCTTCGCTATTGGCTGCCCGTGGACTGGTACAACGGCGGCATGGAGCACACGACCCTGCATCTGCTGTACAGCCGTTTCTGGCATCTGTTCCTGCATGACATTGGCGTGATTCCCGCGCCTGAACCCTACCAGAAGCGCACCAGCCACGGCATGATTCTGGGCGAGAACGGCGAGAAGATGTCCAAGTCGCGCGGCAACGTTGTCAACCCGGATGATATCATCGACGAAATCGGCGCGGACGCTTTCCGCGTGTACGAGATGTTCATGGGCGCGTTCGATCAGGCGATTCCGTGGAGCACGCAGAGCGCGAAGGGCTGCCGCCGCTTCCTTGACCGTGTGTGGCGCCTGCAGGAGAATGTGACGCCCGACGAGGGGTACAGCGAGAAGCTGAACGCGCTCATGCATGAGACGATTAAGAAGGTTTCGCTGGATTACGAAGCCATGAAGTACAACACCGCCATCGCGCAGATGATGACGCTGGTGAATGAGATGGTTTCCGCCGGCAGCGTGACGCGTGGGGAACTCAAAACCCTGCTCCTGCTGCTCAACCCCGTTGCGCCGCACATCACGGAAGAAATGTGGGAGAATCAGGGCTTCGGCGGCACGATGACGTATCAGAAGTGGCCGACGTGGGACGAAGACGCGCTGGTGAAGTCGGAAATCGAAATCGCCGTGCAGGTCTGCGGCAAGGTTCGCGGCCGCGTGATGATTCCCGCCGACATGACGAAGGAACGCGCGGAGACGGAACTCCAGCAGCTGCCGGAAATCCAGAAGATCCTCGCGGGCAAGACTGTGACGAAGGTCATCTTCGTGCCGGGTCGTCTGGTGAACTTCATCGCGAAGTAACTTGTACGATGTAACCTGATTGCATACAATATTCGCCGCAGAGAAAGAAATTTCCCTGCGGCGAAATTTTTTGGTTCTTCACGGAATCTTGGGGCAAGAGCAGCTTGGGGGCGCGTCTGCGGACGCGCAAAGTTACTGGCAGGGACGCTTCGCTGCCTGCGCCTTGTTGACTTCTTCCTTTGAGTAGGTTTGACGCGGAACAGTTGGGGCGTTGCCCCAAACCCCACAAGGGACGCTGTCCCTTGACCCTGCAAGGGGCAATTGCCCCTTGACCCCTCCGCGCGATTGAGTTGGTCGCACTTTCATGCTCCTTCCGCGTGCAGCTTTTTGTTGCTTCGCCTAAGCCCTTATTTGCTCCCCCAACTTTCCGTGAAGAACCAATTTTTTTGCGGACTGGTTGTATACAAGGCACTTTTCTCACTCTCGCCACCCTCTAACTGCGCCGCGCACGCACACAACCAGCGGCAGCGCCGCCATCATTCCGACCACGCCGCCCGCCATGCCGCCGAAAGCAATCGCCAGCAGCACCGCCAATGGATGCAGCCGCGTCGCGCCGGAGAGCAGACGCGGGGAGAGCAGGTTCGCTTCCACCTGCTGCACAAGGCAAATTGCCAGCAGTGTCCACAGCGCTGCCGTCCAGCCGCTTTGCAGCGCCAGCAGCACTGCCGGAACGCCCGCAATGAACGGCCCGATGTACGGAATCAGCTCCATCACGCCCATGAACAGCCCCAGCAGCAGTGCGCCGGGCGTACGCGTGAGCAGCAGCGCAAGGGCGGTCATGGCGGCGACGAACAGCGAGAGAATCAGCTGTCCGCGCAGGTAAAGGGCGGATTCGCGGCGCATTTCACGGGCGGCACGGATGCCGCGCGCACGGTATTTGACGGGCAGAACCAGCGACAGCAGGAGGCAAAAGCGCTTGCGGTCACGCAAAAAGTAAAACGACAGCAGCGGTGCAAGCAGCCATTGGCTGACGCTCCCGGTCAGGCGGCGAATCCCGCTGACGAGCGTTGCGGCAAGCTGCCCCGCGGCAGCGCTGATGCGCGAGAACAGCTCCGCCTGCATGTCGCCGAGGGGGATACCGCGCGCTTCGAGCGCAGCACTCCATCGGGCGAGCAGCTCCCGCAGGCTGTCCAGCAGCGCGGGCAGGCGCGACATGAGCTGCGCACTCTGCCGCAAGAGGGGCGGAATCAGCCCCCAGAGCATTCCCAGCACTGCGCCGAGCAGTGTCAGCAAGGCGATCGCCGCCGCCGCGCCGCTGGACAGCCGCTTTTCCAGTACTTTGCACAGCGGCAGGGACAGCAGCGTCAAAACGCCCGCGACTGCCAGCAGCGACAGCATCGACATGATCAGCGACCAGAATGTAATTACCAGTGCAGCTGCTCCGGCGATGATCAGCCCCGCTGTCCATTTGCGCCGCGTGACGGCTTTCTCCATGCGCTTTTCCTCCTTTCGCAGCGAATGGGAAAACGGGCAGGACGCATGATGGTGCAATCCTGCCCGCCTCCATTATTGCTGTCCTTCGCTCATGTCCTGCACGGCTTTCTTGACTTTGTTTGCGCCTTTCTGGACATCCTGACGAATGCCGGGCAGCATCATCAGCCCGATACCCATTGCCAGACCGACCGCCGAGCCAATCAGCATCTTGTTCACTGAGTTTCCCTCCCTTCCAAGAGAATTTCGCCTTCCGGAACGAGAACATCGCCGTCGGGTGAAGCGGAAAAGTGGCGGATGCGCCGCCGCCCGTCGCGGAAATCGTCAATCAAACCGAGGGAGACCTCCAGCTCACTGACGAGCAGATTGTCCGCGCTGATGAGCACATCCGTCACGCAGCCGAGGGTCAAGCCGCGCGTATCCTTGACAGTGCGCAGGCGGAAATCCGTTTTGCGGGGCAGGTGCGTTGGGCAGGCGCGGAGGATGACGGACACGTCGCCGAGCAGGGCGATGCTGTCCCTCGCGACCCACTTTGCGCCGCCGAACCCGCGCCGGACAATCAGCCCACGCAGCGCGTGACCGTCGTTTTCGAGCACGGCGCGTTCCACATGCCCCTGTGAGCGCCCGCGCAGCACGGCGGGAAGCCCCAGCACGCGCGTCAAATGCACGTCACAGGTCATCAGCGTCCTGCACGGGTTCTTCGTCCGCGTCCTCCCACGGCACGCCTGTCCACGAGCCAAGCACGTCGGTGTGGCTCATGCGGCGCTGAGCGTCCGCAAGCGTTTTCACCAGCGGACTGGGGTGCAAAGGTCGTTTTCTGTCCATGCGGCATTCCTCCTTCCGAGATGCAGTCTGCCCGGCTTTGGAGGAGCGCATGATGGGAATCCCTGCTTGTCCGGGAAAAATGGACGTAATACGATTTCCAGATTCACCTGCGCCATCTGCTTGCGCATTCTTATCTGGAAATAGTATAAAGCAGGATTTTTCGCGAAAAAAGGCGAATTAGGTGGATGGACGGCGGCGGTCAGGCTATTGGCACCACCGTACAACTCGGCGGCGCGTGCATGGACAAGCTGCGGAAAATGGTGTATGACAGCAGAAAGGAAGGATAAAAGTGGATGACCGGTACTTCCGAATCGTTGACCGCTGCCTCCTCGATTGGGATGTGATGCAGCTTTTTCCCGGCGCACCGCAGGACGAGTATGAGGCGGAAGCCTACGCTATTGCCGCACGGCTGCCGGACTGCCGATGCGAATTCGACGTGCAGCAATGCCTGTACGAAGTGTTTGCTGCAGCATTCGGAGAACTTGCGCCGGAGCGGGATGCGTGCAAGAAAACGGCGGAGCGGATTTGGGCAGAAATCAAGGCATGAGAGAAAAGCATCCCGGAGAGGCGAAAAGTGCGTGCTCTGGGGTGAGTTAGATTCTCCTTCTCTGCTTTGCGCATCCGCAAAATCCGCTTGCAATCCTGCCGCACCCTGCTATATAATAGGAACCGAAACAAACCACCGCAGGAGGTACACATCCATGAAAATCACCATTCTGGACGGCGCTGTGGAGAATCCCGGCGACCTGAGCTGGGAAGCCCTCGCCGCCTTGGGCGACTTGACTGTCTACGATTACACCGCGCCGGAGGAGATTCTCCCCCGCATCGGCGACGCGCCGATTATCCTCACCAATAAGACGCCCATTACCCGCCAGACGATGGATGCTTGCCCGAATCTGCGCTACATCGGTGTGCTGGCGACGGGATTTAACGTCATTGACATTGCGGCGGCGAAGGAAAAGGGCATCGTTGTCGCAAATGTTCCGTCCTATGGCACGCAGGCGGTCGCGCAGTTCGTGATGGCGCAGCTGCTGGAAATCTGCCACCGCATCGGCCATCATAACGACGCGGTGCAGCAGGGGCGCTGGACGGCTTGCCGAGACTTCTCCTTCTGGGATTATCCGCTGATGGAGCTGGCGGGCAAGACGTTCGGCATCGTCGGCTATGGGCGCATCGGTCAGGCGACGGCGGAACTCGCCCGCGCGTTCGGCATGAATGTCATTTATTACAGCCGCCACGGATCGGGCGAAGGCTATGTGCCGCTGGATGAACTGTACGCCCGCAGCGACATTGTGTCCCTGCACTGCCCGCAGACCCCGGAGAACGTCGGCATGATTGACAAAACCGCGCTGGCGAAGATGAAAGACGGCGTGATTTTGCTCAATACCGCGCGCGGCGGGCTCATCAACGAAGCGGATTTGCGGGATGCTTTGCTGTCCGGCAAGGTGTACGCCGCCGCGTCGGACGTGGTGTCCACCGAGCCGATTCGGGCGGACAACCCGCTGCTGGGGCTGGACAACATGATTATCACGCCGCACATCGCGTGGGCAAGCCACGAGGCGCGCCAGCGGCTGATGGATACGGCGGTGGAGAATGTAAGAAACTTCTTGAATGGGACGCCGAGCAACAACGTGGCGAAGTAATACTATTTCCAGATTCACCTGCGCCATCTGCTTGCGCCTTTTCCCTTCTGGCGTCCGCTCATTCCACTTAGCGTAGCGCTGCTACGCTGCGTTTCATTCACGTTAGCCAGAATGAAAAATTCGCGGCGCATCTTGGCGCATTCTTATCTGGAAATAGTATAAAAAATAATCCCCCGGAACGCGCAAAACCCGCCGCTCCGGGGGCATCTTTTTCCCTTTCCATCCCGCAAGGAAACAAACGCCCGCCCGGATTGTAAACCTGCGCGGAATTTTCGGCGAATGTGTGTCTTTTTGCGCCGAAATGTGCTACAATGAATCGTTACGAAGCATAAGGAGGCAGCAATGAAGGAGCTGAAGCTGGCGTGGCGATATGTCCGCCGTCACTGGTGGCAGTACATTCTGGGCATTCTGGCGCTGTTCATTGTGGACGAGGTGAATACCTATGTGCCGCGGTTCACAGGCGAAATTACCAACGGGCTGGATCAGCACACGCTGGATATGGGCGGCGTGATGGGGCTGGTCTGGAAGATTGTGCTGATTGGCGTAATTATCGCGGTAGGGCGCTTTGCGTGGCGCTTTTTCCTGTTCGGGTCGGCGCGGTCGATTGAAAAGGAATTGCGCAGCGATTTGTTCGCGCACCTATCCACGCTCTCGCCGCACTATTACAACGAGCACAAGACCGGCGACCTGATGGCGCGCTTCATCAACGACCTGCAGGCGGTTCGCACGCTGGTGGGCATGAACGTTATCAGCACATTCGACGCGACGGTGATGCTGCTGCTGGTGCTGTGGCAGATGATGACGTATGTCAGCCCGAAATTGACGGGTGTGGCGGTGCTGCCGCTGATTCTCATCATCTTCGGCGATTACTTCTACGGCAAGGTGATGCACAAGCGCTTTCTGGCCAAGCAGCAGGCGTTCTCGACGCTGACGGACCAAGTGCAGGAAACGGTGTCGGGCATCCGCGTGATTAAATCCTTCGTGCAGGAACGCAAGGAGCTGTACGCCTTCGCGAAGACGACGCTGTTCACGAAGGAAAAGAACCTCGGCGTTGTGCGCCTGCAGGCGCTGGTGATGCCGCTGCTGGACTTGATTGTCGGTATAGCGAGTCTGCTGACGCTGGCTTACGGCGGCTATCTGGCGATTTACGGCGAAATCAACATCGGGCAGTTTATCAGCTTCAACTCGTATGTGACGATGCTGGTGTGGCCGATGATGGCGGTGGGCGAGTGCATCACGAGCGTCAGTCAGGGCCTGGCAAGCCTGCGCCGCATTCAGGAGATTTTTGACGCGAAGCCGGAAATCGTGGACGGCGACATGGTGAACCCTTCGATTCAGACGCTCAAGGGCGATATCGACATTGAACACCTGTCCTTTGCCTATCCCGACCAGCCGACCGTGCCGGTGCTGGAAGATGTGTCGGTGCATGTGAAGGCGGGCGAGACGCTGGCGGTACTGGGGCGCACCGGTTCGGGCAAAAGCACGCTGCCGAGCCTGCTCATGCGCCTGTACGACGTACCGGACGGCATGATTACCATCGACGGGCACAACCTGCGCGAAATCCCGCTGGCGGCGCTGCGCAGGAATATCGCCTGTGTGCCGCAGGATAACTTCCTCTTTTCTGACACGCTGCAGAACAACATCGCGTTCGGCTCAGACAACAAGTCGCTGGAAGCGGTGCAGGAGGCGGCGAAAAACGCCTGCATCCACGATAACATCATGGAGTTCCCCAAGCAGTACCAGACGCTGGTGGGCGAACGCGGCGTGACGATTTCCGGCGGCCAGAAGCAGCGTTCCTCCATTGCACGCGCGCTGATGAAGGATGCGCCGATTCTGCTGCTGGACGATGCGCTCTCTGCTGTTGATACGGACACGGAACGGCAAATACTGGATAACCTGCACCGCTTGCGCAAGGGTCGCACGACCATCATCGTAGCGCACCGCATTTCTACCATTCAGGACGCCGACCACATTCTTGTGCTGGACGAAGGCAAGGTGGAGGAGTACGGCACGCACGAGGAGCTGCTGAACAACGGCAAGCTGTACGCAAGCCTGTACCGCAAGCAGCAGCTGGAAAAGGAACTTCACGAGGAAGGAGGCGCTGCACATGCGGAGTAAGTTCGGGGATAACGAGCCGCAGGACGTTTCGTATCACGGCAACGCCTTCCTGCGCCTGATGGGCTACATCAAGCCCTACTGGAAAACGGTTGCGCTGTGCTGTGTGCTGGTGGGGCTGCTGACGGTGTTCGACATTGCCCGCCCGCGCATCATCGGCGACGCGATTGACAAGTACATCACCCAGCAGAGCGCGCAGGATCTGCCGCCGGAAACGCGTTTTCAGGGCATCCTGATTGCGGCGGGGCTGTATGTGGCGATTCTGCTGCTGCAATTTGTCTGCAATCGCCTGCAGTACCTGAAGATTCAGGAAACCGGGCAGAACATCGTTTATACCCTGCGCAATGAGCTGATGGCGCATGTCGAAAGCCTCTCCATGCGCTTCTTCGACTTGACGCCTGTGGGCAGAATCGTCACGCGCATCACCAACGACACCGAGGCGGTCAATGACCTGTATGCCAACACGATTGTCCGCCTGTTCCGCAACGTCGTCAAAATCATCGGACTTGCCATTATTATGATGGTGATGAACTTCCGCATGGCAATGCTGTCGTTCGTGCTGGTACCGGTGATGGCGGTGCTGACGGCAGTGTTCCGCAAATTGAGCCGCAAGACGTACCAAATCGTCAAGACGCGCATCACGACGCTGAATACTTTTTTGAGCGAGCATTTGTCGGGAATGCGGGTCATCCAGATTTTTGCGCGTGAGAAGGAAAAATGCGCCGAGTTTGAGGAAAAGAACGAATCCCTCTACCGCGCGGGCGTACGCGAAATGATGGTGTTCGCCATCTTCCGCCCGTCGATTTACTTCCTGTCCGTTATCGCAATGGCGATTATTCTGGGCGGCGGCAGCGCGCTGGTGCTGGACGGCGTGATTTCCATCGGTATGCTGTACACATTCACGGAGTACATTTCCCAGCTGTTCACGCCCGTGCAGGAGCTGGCAGAGCAGTTCACGACGCTGCAAAGCGCCATTGCGTCCGCCGAGAAAATCTTCACCCTGCTGGACGAAAAGCCCATGCTGTCCGACAAGGAAGACGCGAAGAAGCTGCCCGCTGTGCGCGGCAAAATCGAGTTCGACCACGTCTGGTTCGCGTATGACAACGTGAACTGGGTGCTGAAGGACGTGTCCTTCACCATCGAGCCGGGGCAGAAGGTGGCGTTCGTCGGCGCGACGGGCGCGGGCAAATCCTCCATCCTGAACCTGATAGGGCGCTATTATGACGTGCAGAAGGGCAGCATCCGCGTCGATGGCGTGGATGTGCGCGACCTAACCCGCGACCAGCTTCGTGCCGCCATCGGGCAGGTACAGCAGGATGTGTTCATCTTCACGGGCGACATCAAGAGCAACATCCGCCTGCGCGACGAGGAAATTACCGATGAGCAGGTGCACCGGGCGGCGGAATACACCAATGCGTCGCGGTTCATTGAGCGGCTGCCGAACGGCTACGATGAGCATGTGACGGAGCGCGGCGCGACGTTCTCTGCGGGTCAGCGGCAATTACTGTCGTTTGCCCGGACACTGGCGCATGACCCGAAAATTCTGATATTGGACGAAGCGACGGCGAATATCGACACGGAGACGGAACAGTGGATTCAGGAAGCGCTGGAGCGGCTGATGCAGGGCCGCACGTCGATTATGGTTGCGCACCGCCTTTCGACCATTCAGCACGCTGACCGCATTATCGTGATGCACCACGGGCAGATTCGCGAATCCGGCACGCATCAGGAACTGCTGAAGCAGGACGGCATTTACAAGAAGCTGTATGAGCTTCAGCTGGCATAAAAAGAACAGGAAGCGACAGAGCCTAATCTGGATGTTGATGATGCGGATAGATCCGCCGACGAAGGTGATAATGAACCTGTGGAAAAAGGAGCAGCTTGACGTGTGGGGCAGCCTTCGGGCTTCCGTTCCATAAAGAAAAAACCAATATGATAGAATCTGCATCATAAACAAAGCGACAAATCGGATTTGGTGAGGTGATTTTATGGCGAGTGACCAAGAGAGAATAGCAATTTTATTTATACATGGCATTCTTGGAACTACAAGTCATTTTGAACCTTTTTTATCGCTTGTTCCTCCAAATTGGTCAATATGCAATCTATCGTTAAAAGGTCATGGAGGAAGTGTAAAGGACTTTTCGCAAGCCTCTATGACTGAATGGAAGCAGCAAGTAAAGAATGCTCTTGAAGAACTATCAGAAACCAACAATAAAATCATTATTGTCGCTCATTCCATGGGGACGCTGTTTGCTATACAAGAAGCGATAGAAAAACCGGTAGATGAATTATTTCTTCTAAATGTTCCGTTAAAAGTGAGAGTTACCCTCCGTTTATTTAGAACATCATGGCGAGTTTTTACAGGAAATATTAAACCTGATGATAAATGGTCTCTCGCAGCACAAAATGCGTATAGCATAGAAAGAGATAATCATATTTTAAGATACTTTGGTTGGATTCCAAGATACCTTGAGTTGTTTTCTGAAATACGAAAGACAAGAAAAATCATAGGGAAATTACTAACACCGTCGCATATATATCTATCTATGTTAGATGAAATGGTTTCCCCTAAATGTAGTAAATTATTTAAGGATAACCCTTGTATATGTGTCAAGTCTTTGCAAACCTCTGGACATTTTTATTATTCACCGGAGGATCAGTGTTTAATGAATGAAGATTTTAATAAAATGATTCAGAATGTTCAAAAAGAAATTCCAAATTAAGGAGGTCTATATGAAGAAAGCGCTAACTTCCAGTTTGTCGAACTGAATCAATATCCATAGCAGCCATGCGCTACGGTGTGTGGCTGCTTATGTTTGCAAAAGGAACAGACGCAAACCGGCAGTCGATGAAGTGCCATCAGCTGCCGGTTTTGCATGGGCAATACCGCACAACTCGGCGGCGCGTCGGGTGATGTCTTTTCCGCCATCAGCCAATCGCGAAATGGGTGCAGGGACAAATGAAACGGGACGAAGTCCCCTGCTGTTCTTTTGCTGCACAGACGTTGACGAAGGGACGGACTTCGTGCTATCATAAACGCTGTGTTCCGACTTTTTCGACAAGAAGGCATCAATGACGATGAATCGTAAACTCTTTGCGAAGGGCTTCCGGCATGGAATCCCGATTGGGCTGGGCTACCTATCCGTCGCGTTCACGTTCGGCATGAAGGCAGTGGCGGATGGCTTGTCGCCGCTCGAAGCGCTGCTGATTTCCATGACGAACGTCACCAGTGCGGGGCAGTTCGCCGGGCTGCCGCTGATTCTCGCACAGGCATCGTACCTCGAAGTTGCGCTGACGCAGCTGATTATCAACCTCCGCTACGCGCTGATGAGCCTGTCCATCTCCCAGAAGATGGATTCGGATATGAACACACCGCGCCGCCTGTTCTTCTCTTTCATGAATACGGACGAGATATTCGCTGTCGCATCCAGTCAGCCGGGGAAGGTCAGTCACTGGTATTTGTATGGGTTGATGACCGCGCCGTACCTCGGCTGGTCGGTCGGTACGATTCTGGGCGCGGTCGCGGGCACGCTGCTGCCGGTTTTCCTCCGCAATGCGCTCGGTATCGCGATTTTCGGTATGTTCCTCGCCATCATCCTGCCGCCCGCGCGCAAGGAGAAGCCCGTGCGCATCGTCGTGCTGATGGCTATCGCGATGAGCCTGTGCTTCCGTTATGTGCCGATGCTCTCGCAGGTGTCCAGCGGGTTTGTCATCATCATCTGTGCTATTGCCGCCTCGGCGCTGGGCGCGTGGCTCTTCCCCGTGCGGGAGGAAGAAACGAAAGCGGGTGATGCGCAATGACGGCAAATTTTCCGATTTACCTGCTTGTGATGGCGGGTGTGACATACCTGATTCGGATGCTGCCGCTGACGATTTTCCGCAAGGAAATCAAATCAACGTTCGTCAAGTCATTCCTGCACTATGTGCCGTTCGCGGTGCTGGGGGCAATGACGATTCCCGACGTATTGTATTCCACGGGGGATATGCGCACGGCGGCGGTTGGTTTGGTGGTAGCGGTGTTCCTTGCGTGGAAAGGGAAGAGTCTGCTGACGGTGGCGCTTGCGGCGTGCGCGGCGGTGCTGGCGGCGCAGGGGATTCTGCTGCTGTTCTGATGATCATTGCAACGAAAAAGGGGATTGTGTCCGAAATCATGGACGCAATCCCCTTGCGTTTTAATTTTTATAGGGTATGTAATTATTGCTTTTATGATAGATATTGCCCCGAACGAGCGGCAAAATTCGTGGAGAGGGAAAAGGGTTGTAGAAGCAACGTAATCTCACATTATTTGTAGTCGGTGATGGATTTTAACTGCGCCATGTCTATGAAATACGGATTGTTTTCATGTCCCAGAATTTCAATCATCACAGCAGTTCCATCAACTGCATAAACCCTTATTTTATCACCTGTTTTTACATCGACATTTGCTTCGATATGCGCATTTGTGGTGACATTACAGACAGTGGCTTTTTCCTTTAGCTTCTGCCTATGGTGTGCCTTCACAATCTTGACTATTTTTTTACCACCTATTTCGAGAAGTCGTAGGGAACTATATCCGGCCACAGCCGTTATTGCCAAGAGGTTCCACGGACCGCCAACCTTTTTTGCCTTTGTTGTGAACCATTGATAGCCGCCTAAGTTATTCACAGCATTCACTCCGTTTCAGAATTTGCTTTTGCGAGTGGTAAACCAACCTTATAAAAACAAACTATTACTTCAGACTGCCCAGCAGCGGCGGCAGAATCGCCGTGACGGTCTGTGCGGTCTGCTCCGCCGCGGCACAGCTTGTCAGGTAAACCATGCACCCTGCGACAAGCGCCGCCACGACGGTCAGGGCAATCAGCAGCGCAGGCCGGATGTGGTGCGGCTTCGTCATGACTGGCCGCTGCCCTGCGCGTTCGGGTCGAAGAGGCTCATCAGGTGGGCACTGCTGCTTTCGAGGGTTGCCATGGCGCTCTTGATGGCGGACAGGTCATCCGCCGTCATTTTGTCGGGCTTGGCGCGCCCAATCAGATGGCGAAGGGCAGCTTCATCGTCCTTGACGCGCTTCTTCTCGTCCTTGTCCAGCTGCTTGCTGCACTGGTTCAAGGCAGCACTTACCTGCGCCAAAAGGTGCTGCGCCTGATTGATGGTGTCCATCAGGTCGCGGCGGAAAGCGTCCTGCGCGGCGTACTGCTCCGCATCGCGAATCGCCTGCTGAATTTCATCCTCGCTCATTTTGTTGTCGGCGGTGATGGTGATGGATTGGGCGCGTCCAGTGTCCTGGTCGCGCGCGGAGACGGTCAGGATGCCGTTGGTGTCAATATCGAACGTGACCTCGATTTTCGGTACGCCTGCCATTGCGCGGCGGATGCCCTTCAGACGGAACTTGCCGATGCTCTTGTTGTCCCGCGCCATCGGGCGCTCACCCTGCAGGACGTTGATTTCTACTGATGACTGGAACATGCCCGCCGTGGTGAACACTTGCTGATAGTGCACAGGCAGGGTGGAGTTGCGCTCGATGACGCGGGTCGCGACGCCGCCGACCGTCTCAATTGCCAGCGAAAGCGGGGTTACGTCCAGCAGCAGCAAGCCCGTGGAGTTTGTCAGCGTTGTGTGTTCATTCAGCGTATCGCCCTGAATCGCCGCGCCCTGCGCCACGCATTCGTCGGGGTTGATGCTCTTGCTCGGCATGATGCCGGTCAGCTGGCGCACCTTCTCCTGCACGGCGGGGATACGCGTCGAACCGCCGACCAGCAGCACCTTGCCCAGCTCGCTGGCGGCAATGCCCGCGTCGCTGAGGGCGCTGCGGACAGGACCTTCCGTCCGCGCAACCAAATCCGCCGTCAATTCATTGAACTTCGCGCGGGTCAGCGTCTGCTCCAAATGCACCGCCTGACCGCCGACTGTGCTGATGAACGGCAGGCTGATGGTGGTCATCTCGGTGACGGACAGCTCCTTTTTCGCCTGCTCTGCGGCTTCCTTCACGCGCACCATGGCCGCCAAATCGCGGTGAAGGTCGGCATGATGTTCCCGCTGGAAAGCATCGCAGACGAAATTCACGATGCGCTCGTCGAAGTCATCGCCGCCGAGGTGGTTGTCGCCGCACGTCGCCAGCACTTCGATAACACCCTCGCCAATTTCGATGATGGATACGTCAAACGTGCCGCCGCCAAGGTCGTAGACCATGATTTTCTGCGGTGCGCCGTTGTTCAGCCCGTAGGCAAGGGCGGCGCTGGTCGGCTCGTTGATGATGCGGCGGACGTTCAAGCCCGCAATGCGCCCCGCGTCCTTCGTCGCTTGACGCTGGATGTCCCCGAAATACGCAGGGACGGTAATCACCGCGTCGGTGACGGGTTCGCCGAGATAACTTTCCGCGTCCTGCTTCAGCTTGCGGAGAATCATGGCGCTGATTTCCTGCGGCGTATAGCTTTTCCCGGCGATGGTCTTGCGCCAGTCCGTGCCCATATGGCGCTTGACGGACGCAATCGTGCGGTCGGCGTTGACTGCTGCCTGACGCTTCGCCGCGCTGCCGATGAGCCGTTCGCCGCTGTCGGTGAACGCCACGACGGACGGCGTTGTGCGCTCACCCTTATCGTTCGGAATGATGGTTGCGCTGCCGCCCTCAACCACGGCGACGCAGCTATTGGTGGTACCCAAGTCGATACCGATGATTTTGCCCATAACCTACACCTTCTTTATAGGAGGCGCAAGGGGCTTTGCCCCTTGACCCCACAAGGGAGTTCCTCCCTTGACCCTTTCGCGCGATTGAGTTGTGCGCGTCTGCATACAGTGTCCGCGTGTTTTACGACCTCATCCGTCGCTGCGGCGGATGAGGTCGGTTCTGCAACAATACCCCAAAAGTATGGGAGTGTGCACACCGAAGGTTTCCAAAGGGCGATCGGAAAGCCCTTTGGTCGCCTCCGCAGAGGCGAAACCCTTGCAACGATAAAATTCATGGAGCATAGGAAAATTCCACCGAGTTAAGGGACTTGCAGCTCCTTAGCACCGGCAGCAAAGCGGACAGAACATCTGCAAGAAGCACAAGCTCATGCACAATTTCGACGGATCCATCGCCCAAGTGTTGTACCCGGACGCATTCGTCTGATACGTCTGCCCTGCCTGCTGATACTGCCGCAAAAGCGCCTGATAGGTCGCATTGTTCGGGCTGAGCTGCACCGCGCGCTTCATGTGTTCCAGCGCCTGAATCTGATTTCCCGCGCCGTGGTTCGCCACGCCGGACAGGTAGTACCAGCGCGCATTCCGCCCCGTGCTGGGGACGTTCTGCAAAATGGAACACGCCGACGCGTACCGTCCGGCGAGAATATCGCGGATGGCAGCGCGAACCGGATCGGAATCGCCCGCCTGCTCCTGCGGCGGGTTGACCTGCGTCTGATAGCCGCCGTAGCTGCCGTAGCCGAATCCGCCGAAGAAGTCGCTGAACGGGTCGTAGCCGCCCTGCTGACCATACGGATTGCCTTGCTGCTGTCCGCCGTAGGAATTGCCGCCGTAAGAGCCGTACGGGTTGCCGCCGTAGCTGTTCCCGCCATACGGATTCCCGCTATACGGATTCCCGCCATACGGATTCTGCTGCTGCTGGCGGTTGGCGTACTTCTCCGGGTTCATCAGCATGTCGTAGGCTTCGTTGAGTTCGTTCATCTTTTTCGCCGCGTCGGGGTCGTTCGGATGCAAATCCGGATGACACTCCTTGGCTTTGCGGCGATACGCGCGCTTGATTTCATCTTGGCTGGCGGTTTCGGATACACCCAGCACTTTCCGCGGGTCTGTGACCATGCTCGTCAGCCTCCTTTCACCGGGGAATCGTCCCCGCTCTCTTTGGTTGTGCGGTCGCGGTGCTTCTTCTGCTTTTCGGCGCGGCGGTGGAGGAACTCGTTGTAGCTCTGCCAGACACCCTCATAGAGGATGTTGCGCAGAATATCCGCATCGGAGACGATAGGCAGCGACTCAAACGCCGCTGAAGCGTCGCCAAGCAGCAGCGTCAGCACGTCGCGCATATCCTCTGGCTGACGCCCCATCAGCAGCACGGGATTGTAGCTGTGCTTGCGCGTGTCGGCATCGTAATCACAGGCGGCATCCACCATGTAGATGAACCGCCCCAGCGACGCGCCGAACAGCCGCAGTGTGCGCGACCAGTAATCCTCCTCGCGCACGAACAGCGACGCCATCAGCGCCCCGAAGCAGTTTGCCGCCGCATCGGGGGAATCGCTGTGCGCCGCTTCCACCTCGCTCAGCGCCCGCAGGTTCTTCTCCAAATCGGCGCACTGGCGGGGATAATCCGCGCTGACCGCCTCGTAACGCTTTTTCAGCAGCTGCGCGGTCAGCCCGCCCGGCAGGGAGCGGTCGTCCTGCCAGTCGTCCAGCGCCTTGAAATACGCCAGCGCGATGGTCATATCGGCAGCGTAATCCGTCATCGACGTGCGGACGAAATCGTGCGCTTCCTTCGGGTGCGGCAGACAGCGCATCTGCCCGTGCGCTTCCGCCGGCTCATAGAGCGCGGAGAGGAAAATCGCCAGAAACGTCATGTCGTAGGTGAGCGTCATGCGGCCGCGGAAGCCGTGGCGGTCGCCCAGTGATTGGCATAATCCGCAGTACCATGCCCGATAGCGCTTTTTCTGCGCCTCATCGAGCGATTCCAGACCGGGTCTGACATAGCCGAACATTGTTTACGCCCTTTCGTCGAACTTGTGCTGGCACTTGGGGCAGGTGACGTGCTTTTCGCCGCAGCCGCGCTTGAGGCGCAGGCGTGTTTTGCACTGCGGGCAGCGGAAATACTTGTAGGTCTTTATGCCCCTGAGCCGCAGGAAAAACTGCCGGATTTCCGTCTGCGCGTGTCCCGTCTTGTCCATGAACTGGCGATTTTCCTCCTGCCGCTTGGCGACGTTGCGGCTCAGCATCCGCCACAGAGCATACACATAGCACAGCATGGACAGGAAACTCGCCAGCGGCAGGCGGAACAGCGAAAGCAAACTGAAAACGATAGCGGCGATGAGCGCTGTGAAGCCGAGATTATCCGGGCCGTTGCGCCCCTGCATCCAGTTCGCGAGGGCGTTCTGCATCTTCGAGAAAAAGGACATCGGTGATTTCCTCCTTTGCTTTCGGAGCATAGTATACACCCCGAATTTGAGCCTAATGTGAACAAATGAAGAAGAAACCGCAACAAATTCGGCGGATACCCGCATTTTTGCAATTTTCGGATTCACCTGCGCCCGCTGCCTGCGTCTTGGCGCATTTTCATCCGAAAATCGCATGGTTTCAACCTATAAGAAATTCTGCGCCGATTGAAAAAAACCCTTCTTTGTGGTATGATAATTGCATGAGAGTTTCATGAGAAAATGAATGCGAGGTGCGTTGATGGTGCTGATGCGGAATGGGCTGTTCTTTGCGGATGGCCATTTTTGGGAAAATCTGTGCGTCAGGGTGGAGACCGGGCGCGTGACAGCGATGGGCGAGAGCTTAGCGCCGTTGGCTGGCGAGGCTGTGATAGACCTGCAGGGGGATTTTGTCCTGCCGGGGTTTGTCGATGCGCACATCCACGCCTTCCGCGGGCATGACACGATGCAGGGCGAGGACGCGATTCGCCAGATGGCACGGGAGTTGTATCGGGAGGGCGTTGCGGCGTTCCTGCCGACGACCATGTCCGCCAGCGTGGAGGATACGCGCCGGGTGATTGCCGCCGTCCGCCGCGTGATGGATACGCCGGAGCAGCGCGCGGCACGGGTGCTGGGGGCGCATATGGAAGCGCCGTTCCTATCGCCGGAGAGGGCAGGGGCGCAGCGGAAGGAGTTCTTTCTGCATCCGAACTGGGAGGCGTTCCTTGATCTGACAGGCGGCGACATTCAGGCAGTGCGCGTCATCACGATGGCGTCGGAACTGCCCGGCGCGGAAGATTTCATCCGCAAGGCGGCGGAGAACGGCATCCACGTTTCCATCGGTCACACGGCAGCGACCGACGAACAGGTGCATCAGGCGGCGGACTGGGGCGCGACCCGCGTCACCCACACCTACAACGCACAGACGCCGTTCACGCACCGCGCACCCGGCGTTCCCGGCGCAGCATTGACGGATGACCGCCTGTTTGCGGAGTTCATCGGCGACGGCGTTCACCTGCACGACGACGCGGTGAAGGTGCTCCTGCGCTGCAAGGGGGCGGACAAAGCCGTTGCGATTACGGATAGCATGGAAGCAGCGGGCTTGCCGGACGGCGAATACGCCTTAGGCGGGCAAGCGGTCACGGTGCGCGGACACGAGGCGCGTTTGCACGACGGCACGCTGGCGGGCTCGGTGCTGCTGATGCGGCAGGCGTTCCAGAACCTGATGGCGCGCTACGGGCAGGCGCCGGAGAATGCCGCTCGCATCTGCACGGAGAATCCCGCACGTTCGATTGGCGCGTCAGGGTTCGGGACGATTTGCGTTGGGGCAGGCGCGCCCCTTACAAGGTGGGGGAAGGATTTCGCTTGGAAGGGAATCCTTGGGTAAAGGAAATTTTGGGTTTTGGCATACTTGTCTTCCTTTTTCTGGCTGAATTTGATTGGAACAGGGGGAATCGCCTCCGCGGAGACGAAATTCCAGCGAAACACGCGGAAATTGCATGAAGAAGTCACCAACTCAATCGCGCGAAAGGGTCAAGGGGCAATGCCCCTTGCGGAGTCCAGAGGCAGAGCCTCTGGCTTGAAAGGAGGCTGCAACACCCATGATGAAAATCGACTTGAGCGGACAGTGGCAGGTGAAGCTGGACGCGGAAAAACAGGAGACCATGCCGCAAGCGTACCCGGAGACGATGACGCTGCCGGGGACAACATCGGCGGCGGGGCTTGGAATGCCGAATTCCGCCAAGGAAACGGGCTGCCTGACCGACGCGTATCGCTTCGAAGGCGCGGTGTGGTTCATGCGCACGTTCACCGCGGGCGACTGGACGGGCGAGCAGACGATGCTCACGCTGGAACGCACCCGCAAAACCACCGTCTACCTCGACGGTCGCCCCATCGGGCATCAGGAGAGCCTATGCACGCCGCACCGCTACTTCCTGCCGCCTGTGCACGCTGGCGAGCATACCCTTGTCATCCGCGTGGATAATACCGATTATCCCACGCGCGGCGGGCATTTGACCAGCCCGGACACGCAGAGCAACTGGAACGGCATCACCGGCGAAATCAGCCTGACTGTCGCCCATACACTGCTGACGGATTTGACCGTACGCCCAGACTTGCGGCGCGGCTGCCTGCGCGTGCATGGGCATATCATCGGCGCGCCCGACGGTGTGGCGGGCATCGTGCTGCCGGGGCAAATGGAGCATCTGCTGCCGTACCGCCGGGGCGTGCTGGACGGGGAATGCCCGCTCAAGGGCAATGAAGCCTTCTGGGACGAAGCGCACCCCGAAATCCACACCATCTCCATTGACCTCGACGGCGATGTGTATGAAACGACATTCGGCTTGCGCGACGTGCGGACGGTCGGGCGGCGGCTGCTCATCAACGGGCGCGAAACCTTCCTGCGCGGCAAGGTCGATAATCTGCTGTACCCCAAAACCGGGTACACGCCAACTGACGTCGCGTCGTGGATGACGATTTTGGGCATTGCGAAGGAGTACGGCATCAACCATTACCGCTACCACACAGCCTGCCCGCCAGATGCGGCGTTCACGGCGGCGGATCTGCTTGGCATGTATATGGCGCCGGAGCTGCCGTTCTGGGGGACGGTGGCGGAAGAAGGCGAAGAAGGCTACGACGAGCGCGAACGCGACTTCCTCTTCCAAGAGGGCTTCCGTATCCTGCGCGAATACGGGCATCATCCGTCGTTCCTGTGGCTTTCGCTGGGCAATGAGCTGTGGGGCAGCAAGGACGTGCTGAACCGCATGATGCGCGCCTACCGCGAGGCGGACGACACCAAGCTGTACAGCAGCGGCGCGAACAACTACCAGTTTGTACCGGACGTGCTGGACGAGGAAAATGTGTTCGTCGGCGTCAGGCTGGGGCGCGAACGGCTGATTCGCGGCAGCTACGCCATGTGCGACGCACCGCAGGGCATCGTGCAGACGACCGCGCCGGAGTCCGTCAGCAATTATGATGCCAGCATCGTTCCGGAAACGCTGGGGCAGTCGGGTGAAGCCGGCAAGGTGCAGATTCAGTATGGCACGGGCGTGAAGGAAGTGGACGCGCAGTCCGCGGACGCCCTCATCCCGGATGTGCCCGTCATCAGCCACGAGGTCGGGCAGTATGTGTTCTATCCTGATTTCTCGGAGATTTCGCATTACACCGGGCCACTGAAGCCGCGCAACATCGAAGCCATGCGCGAGAATTTGGAACGGGCGGGGCTGTACGGCGAGCATGAAGCCTTTTTCCGGCAGACGGGGCATCTGGCGGTGGAATGCTACAAGCGGGAAATCGAAACGCTGCTGCGGTCGCGGGAGGTATCCGGTTTCCAGCTGCTGGACTTGCAGGACTACACCGGGCAGGGGACGGCGCTTGTCGGCGTGCTGAACGCAATGATGGAGAACAAGGGGCTGATTTCCGCCGAGGAGTGGCGCGAGTTCTGCGCCGGAACGGTCGTGCTGGGTGAATTTGCGTCGTTCACAGGCGTGATGGGCGAGGACATCCGTTTTGATGTGCAAATCAGCGAATGCGACCCGGAGAAGCAGCATACCTGCATCCGCTGTACCCTTATGGACGGTGAGCGCGAATTGTACGCTTGCGACGTGGCGCCGGGTGCACGGCAGGGGCGGCTGACGGACGCAGTGTCCGTCACGTTCCCGGCGGAGTGCTATCGGGACGCCATGCAGGAGCGCATCACGGGCTTGACCGTCGTGCTGACACTGGAGGACGGCACGCGCAATCATTACCCGATTTGGCTGATACCGCCAATTGACATCCGCATTACCCGCGAGGGCATCGAGAAGGACGGGCGGATGGTGGCGTTTGTATCCCCAGAAGAGAAGGCGGACGGCGCGGCGATTGTTGTGCCGAGCGCGGAGGGGCAGCTTCCGGCGGAATACTGCACGGATTTCTGGTGCTACCCGATGTTCCGTTCAATCAGCGAGAGCATGGGCAAGCCTGTGCCGGTCGGGACGATGGGGCTGTCCATCGACATCGCGTCGCCGCTGCTGAAGCGGTTCGCGCAGGAGGATTACACCACCCCCGTGTGGTACGCTATCCTGCAAACAGCGCATGTGCAGCGCCTTCCGGCGGACATTCACCCCGCGTTGCAGATGATTGACAATACGGAACGCTGTGCGCGGCTGGGCATCCTCTATCAGCAGGACGGCGTGTGGCACTTGACGGCGCGCTTGTGGGAAAAGCCGAATGACCCGGCGGTGCGCGCGCTGGCGTGGTCGCTGTGGGAGGCGCTGAAATGACGCTGATTTACCCCGCGACGGCGGATGCGTTCCGCTGCATTGCGGACGCTTGCCGCCACACCTGCTGCAAGGGCTGGGAAATCGACATTGACCCGGACACGCGGGCGAAGTATGCTGCCATGACGGGTGAAATCGGGCAGCGGCTGCGCGACGCGATTGCGGATACGCCGGGCGGCGCTTCTTTCCGCCTGCGGGAGGATGAACGTTGCCCGATGCTGAATGACAGCGGCTTATGCGACATCATCACCGCTTGCGGCGAAGGGGCGCTGTGCCAAATCTGCGCCGACCATCCGCGCTACCGCAACGAGTTTTCGACATTCACCGAGGGCGGCTTCGGACTTTGCTGCGAAGCGGCGGCGGATTTGACCCTGCACTGGCCACAGCCGATGACGTGGCATACGCAGGGCGGCGGCACACGTCCGCAGGGGTCGCCGGAGGAAGAAGCGCTGCTGCAGGTGCGGGCGGCACTCATCCGCATCATGCAGGACAGGACACGCGGCATTCCTGCCCGGCTGAATGCCTTGTGTGAAGCGGTAGGCACGGTAATGCCAACGCGTACGGCAGCGGAATGGGCGGACTTCCTGCGGACGCTGGAGCGCCTTGATCCGACGTGGGACGCAGTGCTGGCGCGGCTGACGAATGCACCGGACGATTTACCGGATTTTTCCCCGCTGGCGGTGGAGCAGTTCACGGTGTACCTGCTGCATCGGCATGTGCCGGGGGCGCTGCTGGATGGCGATTTGCCGGGGCGGGTGCTGTTTTGTGCGGTATCGGGGATGCTGTTCCTGCGCCTGTCGACGCTGCTGGGCGAAAACGAAGCGGCGCGGATGTACTCATCAGAAATCGAATACTCGGAGGAAAACCTCTGCTCGTTTCTGGATGAGTTGGATGCAGCAGGGGACGAATAGTTTTCATCAAGCAAAAACAGGCATCTGAAGCATGTGCTTTCGCTTCGGATGCCTGTTTATACTATTTCCAGATTCACCCGCGCCATCTGCTTGCGCCTTTTCCCTTCTGGCGTCCGTTCATTCCACTTAGCGTAGCGCTGCTACGCTGCGTTTCATTCACGTTAGCCAGAATGAAAAATTCGCGGCGCATCTTGGCGCATTTTCATCTGGAAATAGTATTACATGTCAGCTTGCGCTGTATTTGTGCAGTGCACGGGTGATATCACCGTGAATCAGCACGCTGAGCCGGTCAATAATCGTCGTTGGGTCTTCCTTCATGCCCTCGCGAATCCAGTTCAGCATCAAGCCGACAAACGCGTATTTGTAGAAGTCGGCAATGAACGCCTTGTCACGGTCACTGACGGACAGCCCGACGGCTTTTTCCTCAACCACGCCAATCAGCAGGTCATACGTCAGCTGATAGAGATAGCGCTCCAAGTGCTCGCGGCTGATAGAGTGGTAGACGTTCAGGACGAACGTTTTGTTTTCCAAGACAAGATGGAAGATGTTCAGGAAGCCTTGCTGCCATGTGCTGTACGTCTTGTTGCCGGCCAGCGCGACGCTCGCATCCTCTTGACACGTCCACTCTACCAAGTCGTATATATCTGCAAAATGGTAGTAGAACGTCATCCGGCTGACACCGCAGTCCTCAGCAATATCGTTGATGGTGATTTTGCTCAGCGGCTTCGTTTGCAGGAGCTTTTTCAGGCTTTGCGCTAAGGCGCGTTTTGTGGTCTGCGACATGCTTCACCTCATTGATGCGGCGGGAGACGGCGGCGCTTTATTTCTTCGTCCAGTGCGCACAAGGCGTTCCGCGAGTTAGGGAGTGCGGAAATTGCGGCGCGTATCTCGGTCAGCATGTAATCCGGTATGGCGCGGAGTGTTTCCGGCGCGTCGGCAATGTGGGCGGCAAGAAGCCGAAGCACCTCGGCATCATCCGGCGCATTGCCCATTTCATCTGCACCTTCGAATGAAGCATCGTTCAGATGGTCGTAAAGCTCGTCCAGCAGTTCATCCATCGGCGTCATATCCGCCTGCACATTGACGGGAATGCCCAATTGCTTGGCAATCGGTGTAATGAATGCCGTTGTGCGGTCATCCGCTGACCAAAACTCACGGGGAAGACCGTGCTGCTGGAGCAGGGGAAGGAAATCAGCGGAGAAGTGGGGAGCGTATTCGTCGATTTTGCGCGGCGGTGTGAGCGTCAGCACTTTGCCGCTGCCGGTATCGACAACACAGAGCAAATAAGGAAAATATGGCACTTGGGCTGGTTTGGCCTGAACAGGGGTGGGGGACATAAACACCGCCAGCGCCCACGGTGCACAGGGCTTCTTGCGCTTCTTCAGCCGCGCCAGCGCCAGTTCATCCTCAATTTTGCCCGCCGGGAGTGCCGGCGCGTCGGGCTTTTGCAGCGTGTAGGAATCCCAGCGATAGCCGTCGGGGGTCGCGGTCAGCAGGGGAATCGGGTGCGTGAATGGGTCGCCCTCAATCAGCCCCAAGGCAAGAGGCTCTTCTGTGTTGAGCCGACGCGATATTTCCAGCAGGGCATCCATTGCTTCCAATAGATGCTGCTGCTCGGTTTCGTCAGTCAGCGCCCACGGCATGCGCGATGGACGATAGCGATGGAAAACCGGAAAATTGTGCTGTCCGCGCAGGGAAATGCCGTGTGCTTTGGCGTAGGCGCGGACAGGCTTTGCCTCCTTCGCGAGGATTTCCTGCGCATTCTCGAAGGATACCTGAATGCAGTCCTGCCCGAGCATACATTCCTCCGCTCGATGGCGCGGCAGAACGCGCATGTCTGTGGTCATGAGTTTGTCAAGCGCGTACAGACCGTCCGTGAGGGAATAAAGCGCCAGCGCCAGATGCGTGCCGTTGCGCCCCATGACGGAGCAGCACGCAATTTCACCATCAGAAAAGCGAACTGCAAAAATATGCGTATCAAACAAATGTTGCCACGGCTTTGCGGCACGGATGGCAAATGCGCGGTCAAACAGCACGTCTGTGTTCATCGTCGGGTGCCCTCCTACGTCCTTTTCTTCAGTATACCATAAAAGCAGGGAACAGGCAAGAAGACGACGAAAAATGCAATACAAGAATGCGCCAAGATGCGCCGCAAATCTGGAAATCGTATAAAGAAACACAAAAAAATCCTCCGCTGTAAGAGCGAAGGATGATGCACCTCCGACGGGATTCGAACCCGTGTTTTCGCCTTGAGAGGGCGGCGTCCTAGGCCACTAGACAACGGAGGCAAACGCTGGGGAACTAGGATTTGAACCTAGACAATACGAGTCAGAGTCGTAGGTGCTGCCATTACACCATTCCCCATTGGCACTTCAACGATTGACTTGCGCCACTCGCTGACTGCGAAAATGATTATACCACGCTTTACCCCGCCTGTCAAGAGGGAAATTCACTTTTTTTCGCAATTTCTGCGTGCTTTTGCATGGAAACGCATCCGCGCGGATACAATACGCGGAAACAGGCGCATGGAGGTGCAAAAAGCGGATGAAAACGATGGTGGGCGACGGCAATTTGGCAGCGGCACAGGTGGCATACGCGCTCAGCGAAACGGCAGCGGTTTACCCGATTACGCCGTCTACGCCGATGGCAGAGAACTGTGACGAGTGGGCGCACATGGGCAAACGCAACGTGTTCGGGCAGAAAATGCGGCTGACGGAGATGCAGAGCGAGGGCGGCGCGGCGGGCGCGCTGCACGGGATGCTCTCGGCGGGAGCGCTGGCAACGACCTTCACCGCGTCGCAGGGGCTGCTGCTGATGCTGCCGGATATGTGCAAAATTTCGGGCGAGCTGCTGCCGGGGGTGATGCACGTCGCGGCGCGGGCACTGGCGTACCACGCGCTGTCCATCTTCGGCGACCACAGCGATGTGATGGCGGTGCGCAGTGCAGGCTGGGGAATGCTCTGCACGGCATCGGTGCAGGAAGCGGCGGATCTGGCGGTCGTGGCACATCTGAGCGCGATGGCGGGCAGCGTGCCAATGCTGCATTTCTTTGACGGCTTCCGCACGAGCCATGAAATCCAGCGGTTCGAGGCGCTTGACGAGGATGAATTACGCGGACTGCTGCCGCAGACGCAAATCCGGCAGTTCCGGGCGCGCGCCATGAACCCGGAGCATCCGCATCAGCAGGGGACGAGCCAGAATCCGGACGTGTATTTTCAGGGGCGGGAAGCGGCGAACCCATACTATTTCGCCCTGCCGGAAATCGTGCAGGACACGATGAACCGCGTCGCGGCACTGACGGGGCGCCCGCTGCGGCTGTTCTCCTACACGGGTGTGCCGGACGCGAAGAAGGTGCTGGTGCTGATGGGGTCGGGCGCGGAGACGGCGGAGGAAACCGCGCGGGCACTCATGCGGACGGGGGAGAAGGTCGGCGTGGTGCGGGTTCGGCTGTTCCGTCCGTTCTCAGCAGAAGCGCTGCTGACGGCTATCCCGGAGAGCGCGGAGCGGATCGCTGTGCTTGACCGCACGAAGGAGTCTGGCGCACTCGGTGAACCGTTGTATTTGGACGTGAGCGCGGCGCTGTTTGCCGCCGGGCGGACGGCAAAGGTCTGCGGCGGACGGTACGGGCTGGGCAGCAAGGAGTTCACACCCGCAATGGTCAAGGCCGTGTTCGATGCGCTGGACACGATGGAAGCCGGGCAGCACTTCACCGTCGGCATCGACGACGACGTGACGCACCTGTCCCTGCCGATAGACGCGCATTTTGCCTTGCCGGACGAGGGCGTTATCAGCTGCAAGTTCTTTGGGCTGGGCGCGGATGGCACGGTTGGAGCAAACAAGAGCGCCATAAAAATGATGAGCGCGCAGACAGATCGGCAGGTGCAGGCGTATTTTGCGTATGACTCCAAGAAATCCGGCGGGTACACGGTTAGCCATTTGCGGATAGGGGCAGCGCCGATTCGCGCGCCGTACCTGATTGGGCAGGCGGACTTTCTCGCGTGCCATCAGCCGACGCTGATGAATCTGGACGTGGTGGCGCAGAGCGTCAAGCCGGGCGGCACGGTGCTGCTGAATCTCCCGGACGGCATGGAGATTCCCGCGAAGCTGCGCCGGAGCATTGCGACGCGCCATGCACTGCTTTACACCATCGACGCGGACGCAATCGCGGCGCAGTGCGGCTTGGGCGGGCGCATCAACACGGCCATGCAGACGGCTTTCTTCCAATTAAATGCCTTTTTGCCGGAAAAGCAGCGGCAGCAGCTGCTGACCGAATCGGTTCAGGCGGCATATGCGAAGAAGGGCGAGCGGGTCGTCGCGGCGAATCTGAATGCAATTGCGAAGACGGCGGATGCGCTGCGACGAGTGGACGTGCCGCCGGAATGGACGGAACTGCCTGATACGCCGGAGAATGCGCCGCAATCAGCAGTCGAAGCCTTCATGCGCCCGATGCTGCGCCAGCAAGGGGATATGCTGCCGGTGTCCGCCATGGACGCGCGCGGGTTTGCGCCGCTGGGCACGAGTCGGCTCGAAAAGCGCGGCATTGCGCGGCAGATTCCGCAGTGGCGGGCGGAAGCGTGCATCCAGTGCGGGCTGTGCAGCCTTGTCTGCCCGCATGGGTGCATCCGCACGTTCTACCCGCTGGCGGAAACGGCGCTCCCGGCGGATTTTCATACGGTTCGGGCGAAGGGAAAGGCGTTTTTCGGGCGGAATTTCCGCGTGCAGGTGTCGCCGCTGGACTGCACAGGATGCGAAAACTGCACGCGGGTGTGCCCTGCGAAGGAAAAGGCGCTGGTGATGCGCCCCGCGGCGGAAATGGCGCAGGAGCAGGCGAACTGGAATTTCGCCGTGTCGCTGCCGGAAACAGCGGTGGGGGAGGCGGACACTATTCCGCTCGCGCAGGCAAAAACGCCGCTGTTCGAGTTCTCCGGCGCGTGCGCGGGGTGCGGCGAAACGCCGTATATCAAGCTGCTGACACAATTGTTCGGTTCGCACTTGATGATTGCCAATGCCACGGGCTGCTCGTCCATCTACGCCGGGAGCGCGCCCAGCTGCCCCTATACCGTCAACCAGAAAGGGCAGGGCGTGGCGTGGGGCAACAGCCTGTTTGAGGATAACGCGGAATTTGGCTTCGGGCTGTATCTGGCGATGAAGCACCGACGGGCGCATCTGGCGGAGCAGATCAAGACGCTGGCGGCAGAGTGTCCGGAATTGGCGGAATCGTGCCGCGCGTGGCTGGGCAGTCGCGAGGATACGGCGCTTTCGGCACAGGCGGGGGAAGCACTGCTGGCGGCGTGCGAGACGCTTTCACATCCGCTGGTGAAGGAAATTGCGGATTCGGCGGACTTGCTGGCGGCCAAGAGTGTATGGCTCATCGGCGGCGATGGATGGGCGTTCGATATCGGCTTCGGCGGGCTTGACCATGTGCTGGCATCGGGCGAGAAGGTGCGGGCGCTTGTGCTGAACACGCAGGTGTACTCCAACACGGGCGGACAGGCATCGAAGGCGACTCCGGCGGGTGCGGCGGCACGGCTCATGTCCGGCGGGAAATCCGGCGCGGAGAAGGATTTGGGGCTGATGGCAATGACCTACGGACATGTGTACGTTGCGCAGGTGGCGATGGGCGCGAATCCGAATCAGCTGCTGAAGGCCATGCGCGAGGCAGAAGCGTGGGACGGCGCGGCGCTCATCATTGCCTATGCGCCCTGCATTGCGCACGGGATTGACATGCGCGACGTGCAGGAAATCGAGAAGGACGCCGTGCAGTGCGGGTATTTCCCACTGTACCGCTATCATCCGGCGAATGGGCTGATGCTGGACAGCAAAGCGCCGGACGGGGATTTTCAGGCGTTCCTGATGCGGCAGGGGCGGTTTGCGGCATTGCGCCGGAGCGATCCGGCGAAGAGCGAAACCCTCTGCAAAATGGCGGAAGAAGCTGCGCGGCGACGCTGGAACCTGCTGAAAATGCTGAAAAATCGGGAAATGACGTAAATCTGCGTCTGAAACAGACAATATCAAAGGGAAACAACTGTTTTCATCTCGGAAAAAGAGCGGCAACAGACCGAATACACCAACGAAAACGTTGTCTGACGAAAATTGCCGTGTAAGGAACTTGCAGATCGATTTCTGATTGATTTAGGCAGTTTCAATAAAGAAGTGCGGCAAAATCTTGCACAAATCTTGTATATCATATGGTTTGAACTTGACAAATGACGCGCCGAAAGCTATAATGGATTTACAAGTGCGGAAATGTCTGCCCTTAATCCGGGCAAAGACGAAAACGCTTTCGTAAGCCTCGGAGACTTACGAAAAGGTTTCGCCGACAGGCATCAGGCACAATCAGCTTCTCTCAAGGAGGAATCATCATGAATTGCACCAAGAAGTTTCTTGCACTGCTGATGGTGCTGGCGATGGCGCTGGGCATGACCGCTGTGGCGGAATCTCCGGTGGCGTCTCCTGTGGCATCTCCCGTGGCATCTCCCGTGGCGGGCGAAGTCGAACCGCTCTCTACGGCGTTCCTGATGTATGCCGACGCCAACTGGCACTACCAGTGGTGGCACGACGGCTCTGAGCCGGCGGAGGGCATGAAGGTGACCGAGGCGGCGATTACCGGCGAAGGCTCCTACACCGTGGGCCTTGACTTCACCGGTACGCCCGAAGGCGCGGCGAGCGGCATTGCGTTCGCGGCCATCGGTCTGGAGAACGGCGAAAAGGCGCTGCCCGGCTGGACGATTCGCGTGGACGAAATTCGCGTGAACGGTCAGCCCATCGAAGCGAAGAAGGGCTACACCTCTTCTGACGACGGCATCATTACCCGCTCCAACATCTACAACGAATGGGTCAGCGAACTGCCCGCCGACGCGCGTTCCTGGGACGGCGTGACCGAGGACGCGAACTGGATAACCGTGGACAAGGCTGCGTTTGAGCGCGTGGAAAACGTCGAGGTTGATTTCACGCTCTTCCGCTACGGCGCTGACATGGCGTACATCATGTTCGCCGACTCCTCCTGGACGAGCCAGTACTGGGGCACGGACGATTCCGCTGTGAAGGCGACCAACGCGACCGTGACCGGCGCGGGCGACTACACCGTGGGCCTGGACTTCACCGCGACCGAAGCGGGCGCGGCTTCCGGCGTTGCCTTTACCGCGCTGGGCATCAAGCACGGCGAAAAGCTCTTCCCCGGCATGTCCATCAAGCTCAACGATATCCGTATCAACGGCGAATCCGTTGCGTTCACCAAGGGCTACACCTCCTCTGACGATGGTGTGGAAACCCGCATGAACATCATGAACGAATGGGTTGCCGAAGTTCCCACTGACGCTTCTGTCCGCTCCTACGACAAGGACCTGACGGGCGTGTCTCCTGTCATCGTGGACAAGGCGGCGTTTGAATCCGTCAAGACCTACGAAATCGACTTCACCCTCGTGCCCAAGACGGACACGGCGTTCCTGATGTTCGCCGACAGCGATTGGGCGACCTCCGCGTGGAATCCCGGCGAATTTGCAGAGGGCAACGCTGTGACCGTGGACGGCCCCGGCACCTACACCCTGTCCCTTGATTTCTCCGGCGTTAAGGGCGGCGAAATCCCCGGTGTTGCGTTCATGGCGGTCGGCATTGCGAACGGCGAAGCGACCTTCCCCGGCTACTTCATCGACATCACCGAAGTCAAGGTCAACGGCGAAGCAATCGAACTCGGCAAGGACTTCACCACGACCGACGACGGCATCGTGACCCGCTCCAACATCTGGAATGAATGGGTGACGGACATCCCGGCGGAAGCCCGCGTGGCGGACGGCAACCTCGAAGGCGTGACCGCGAAGATCGCGACGGCGGAAGCGCTCTCCGGCATCAAGACCATCGACGTGACCTTCGACTACATCTACGGTGTGCCGCCGGTTGTGGAAACCGAACAGCCCCTGACCGAAGATGAAGTGAAGGAACTGACCTCCAAGACCTACGGCGCGTACATCGCCGTGCAGTCTGATCCGAACTACATCTTCCGCAACGACTGGGAGGAACCCTCCTACGGCCGCGACGCGGACAACGATGTGTTCACCAAGCTGGCGAAGACCAACAACGACGGCACGATTACCGATTACGGCGCGACGTTCGAGGATGCGGTCATCACCGGCAACGGCACCTACACCTGCTCCATGACCACGGGCGACATGGGCTTCGGCGAGGATACGGCGTTCCACTTCTTCCGCGTCTCCACCGACATTCCGTCCAAGCTGGTCAAGGAAGGCTACGTCACCATTTCTGATGTGACCATCAAGATTGGCGAAGGCAAGACGCAGTCTGGCGTTGTGGTGGATACCTCCGGCGATTGGGTGAAGCTGATTGTTGAGGACAACTACAACAACATCAAGGCGGATGGCGTTGTGCTGACCGTGCCCGCCCCGAACACCACGACGGTCTTCACCTTCACGGTGTCTGGCATGGCAGAGTAATCCTGCACTACTTTCCTCTGGCGCGCTCTCCGGCTTCGGCTGAGGAGCGCGCCAAGGGGATTCCTGCCTTTGCCATAGTCGCGCTGATGGATGAACGCTGGACATCATCCGCCAGCGCTCATCCATCAACGCGCGGCTGGTCAAAGCAGAAGAGCGTCACGAAGAAAGAAATGAGGGGATACCATGCAGGCGACGATTTCAGCCAAATCCGGCGGACAGGAGATCTGCGTCCGGGAAAAGACGAACTGGGCGCTGATCATCATCCGCATTCTGACCGCGTTTGCCGGGCTGATGATCTTCTTCCCGGAGGTCAATCCCGGTCGACTGATGTCAGACATCAACGCGAATACTTCGCTGTTCACCGCCGCAATTTCGTACAGCACGCTGACGGACAGCTTTGCCCGCCCGCTGCGTATGGGCTGGGTGCAGCCGTGGCACTTCTACCTCATCATGGGCGGCTGTGCGCTGCTGATGCTTGGCATCATCCTGAGTGCGATCGGCGCGTGCATGTCGCTGGGCAATCACCGCATGAAGCGCGCAGCAGTCAAACTGCCGCTGATCGGCTCGGTGCTGATGCTTGGCGGCATCGGAACGCTGGTGTACCTGAACAGCATCCTGCCGGCGCTGGAAAAGGCAGACCGCCTGAAGCTGATGACGCCGACCGGCGCAATCGTCTTCTGGGCGGTGCTGGGGGGGCTGCTGCTCGTATTCAGCATTGTGAGCATGGTCACTATTCCCAAGGACATGGAAGAAAAGATGGAGATGGAGGAGAAATACCGCCTGTTCCTGATGTTCCTGCCTGTTCTGATTCTGACGGTCATCTTCTGCTACCTGCCGCTGTACGGCTGGCGCTATGCGTTCTTTGATTATAAGGTCGGCGACGCGCTGAGCAGCGAAAACTTTGTGGGCTTCAAGTGGTTCAGCTACCTGTTCTCCAACGGCGCAACCCGCAATGACCTTGTGCGCGTGCTGCGCAACACGCTGATTATGTCCGGCTTGGGCATTGCGACGAGTTGGCTGCCGATTGCTTTTGCCGTTTTGCTGGCGGAACTGCGTTCGACGAAGTTCCAGCGCGTTGTGCAGACCCTGACGACGATTCCGAACTTCATCTCATGGGTTCTGGTGTACGCGATCGCGTTCGCGATTTTCTCCACCGACGGCTTCATCAACTCCTTCCTGCGCAACGTCATGGGGCAGACCGCGACGACAGACTATCTTGCCAGCGCGGATTTCATCTGGCTCAAGATGCTGCTGTGGGGCACATGGAAGGGCTTGGGCTGGAGCGCTATTGTCTACATCGCGGGCATTGCGGGCATTGACCAGCAGCTGTACGAAGCCGCGAAGGTGGACGGCGCGAACCGCTTCCAGTGCATCCGCCATATCACGATTCCCGGCTTGATGCCCACTTACATGGTCATGCTGCTGATGGCGATTGCGGGTATGCTCTCCAACGGCATGGAGCAGTACCTCGTTTTCGAGAACCCGCAGAACAGCGCAACCATCGAGGTGCTGGACTTGTATGTCTATCACAGCGGCATTAAGAGCGGCTTGATTCCGCTTTCCACGGTCGTCGGCGTATTCAAGAGCCTGATTGGCGTGCTGCTGCTCTTCGGCGCGAACGGCATCTCCAAGGGCGTGCGCGGCGAGAGCATCATTTAAGGAGGCGGAGAAGCAATGAGCAACACCGAAGTCATGAAGCAATCCGCCGTCAAACTGGCGGGCAAGCACCCGAAAAACAAGATTCACCGCACGGCGGGCGACATCGCGTTTGATGTTTTCCTGTACATCCTCTTTGTGGCTTTCACAATTCTGTGCGTTTTCCCATTCTATTACCTGTTCATCAACACCATTTCCAGCAATGACGCGGTGGCGGGCGGCTTGGTCAACTTCTGGCCGGTCGGCATCCACTTCCAGAACTACCTTGCCCTGCGCGATGTGGCGGACTTGGGTTCGTCGGTTATCGTGACGGTGGCGCGTACGATTCTGGGCACGGCGCTGATGGTGATTGTCAGCGCGTGGGCGGGCTATCTGGTGACGAAGCAGAAGATGTGGCATCGGTCGCTGATGTACCGCGCGCTGGTCATCACCATGTACTTCAACGCGGGCCTGATTCCGTGGTACATGAACATGCTGATGCTGGGTCTGACGAACAACTTCCTCGCCTACATCCTGCCGGGCATGATTGCGCCGTACAACATCATTCTGGTGAAGACGTACATTGAGTCGATTCCGGCATCGCTGGAGGAATCCGCGGTCATTGACGGCGCAAACACGCCGACGGTGTTCCTGAAGATTATCCTGCCGCTGTCCGTGCCGATTCTGGCGACGATTTCGATTTTCGGCGCGGTCGGCAACTGGAACTCGTTCCAAGACTCGCTGCTGCTGATGTCCTCCCGGCCGGAGCTGTACACCCTGCAGCACCGCCTGTATGTGTACCTGAACCAGTCCTCGAACCTGTCGGCGCTGGTCAACGGTTCGGGCGGCATGTCCACGCAGGCGGCGGCGAACATGCTGAACACGCGCGTTATCAAGTACACGGTCGCCATGGTGTCGATCATCCCGATTCTGCTGGTGTACCCGTTCATGCAGCGCTTCTTTGTTAAGGGAATCATGCTGGGTGCCGTGAAGGGCTAACCCGGCTGGTGATAGTTACTTCAAATACGGAAAGGAGAATCTTGCAAATGCGCAAATTGACCCGACTCTTCGCCCTGATGCTGGCGCTGACCATGCTTCTGGGCGCTCTGCCTGCGCTGGCAGAAGAACCCGTCAACCCCTCTGGAATCCCGTACTACAAGGTGACCAGCGACCTGTACGATTTCATCGACATGGACGGCGCGCCCATCCAGATTGAAATTTACAGCCAGCTGGCGAACTACTCCGGCCGTCAGACCGGCTGGGGCGCTGCGCTGATGAAGGATCTGTTCAACGTTGAACTGGTCATCATCCCCGATCAGGATGGTACATACCAGACCCGCACGCAGTCCGGCAACCTCGGCGACATCGTCGTCTGGGGCGCGAATGGAGAGGACTATAAGCAGGCGATCAAGAACGGTCTGCTGCTGGAGTGGGACGAGGACGACCTTGCGGAGACGTATGCGCCCTACGTTTGGGCGAACTATCAGGATGCGCTGGCGTCCAACCGTCTGGTGTCCGAAGACGGCGACAATCTGTACGGCTTCGGCATGGACGTGGCGACCTCCCGTCAGGGTCATAAGTCCTTCATGTACTCCTGGGATCTGCGCTGGGATTTGTATTCTCAGCTCGGCTACCCGGAAATCAAGAATTTGGATGACCTGCTTGAGGTCTTCAAAAAGATGAAGGAAATCTGCCCCACGGACGAGCTGGGCAACGAGACGTATGCGGCGTCCCTCTGGCCTGACTGGGACGGCAACATGGTCATGTACGTCAAGGCGATGGCGACGGCGTACTATGGCTATGACGAACTCGGCTTTGGTCTGTACAACCCCACGAATGGCGAATTCTACGATGCGCTGGATGAAAACGGCCCGTACATCGAGATGCTGCGCTTCTTCAACCAGCTCTATCGCGCCGGTCTGCTTGACCCGAACTCCATGACGCAGACCTACGACGAAATGAGCCAGAAAGTCAAGAACGGCGGCGTGTTCTGGGGCATCTTCAACTATGCCTCCTCCATGGTCTACAACACGGACAAGCATCTGGGCGAAGGCAAGATGATGTATGCGCGTGTGCCGGACGAAGCGAACCCCATCGTCTACGGCCTGTCCACGCTGGGCGGCAACCGCATCTGGTCTGTCGGCTCGAAGGCGGCGTATCCGGAACTGTGCCTTGCGATTCTGGACTTCTTCGCAACCCCCGAAGGCTCGATGACCATGTGGTACGGCCCGCGCGGTCTGATGTGGGACTATGACGAAAACGGCGGCATGTACTTCACCGAACTGGGCGACATCTGCAACAAGGACACCAAACATGACCTGAACGGCGTTGTGTGGACGTCCCCCTACACGGGCAAGCAGTACACCCTGTCCGGCAACTTCAACGACGGCTGCATTCAGGCGAACAACACCACTTACAGCAAGGACGCCATCAACCCCGACGGCAAGCTGGGCGAAACGTTCAACAGGGACACTTGGGTTTCCATCTTGAACGCGGTTTCCTACCCGATTCAGGAGGACTGGCGCAACTGGTCCGGCGCGGTGCTGGCTGACCCGTACTTCGAGTCCATCGGTAAGTACACCATCATGCCCGACCTGCCTTACTCCGAGTCCGTGAAGGATGACGAACTGAAGGTGAAGTGGGAGCAGTGCGCCAAGAGCATCAAGAACAACAGCTGGCTGGCGATTTATGCGAAGGCGGACGGCGAGTTCAACATGCACATCCGCAACATGATTACGCAGTGCAACAACTACGGCTATGCTGACTGCCTCGAATGGAGCAAGGGTGAAGCGGCGACCAAGTGGCGCCTGACGCAGGAACTCAACGCGGTTGGGCAGGAGTAAGCAATCCTTGGAAACAAAAAGCAGGGGTGCGTGAGAAGCGCATCCCTGTTTTTTGGGTGGATGTTTTGTTGGTTTGTGTTGTTGACAGTTTATGATTCGCAATTTGTTTTTTGCGATGCAGGGGTTTCGCCTCTGCGGAGGCGAGGAGGGGCAATGAAAACAGACGAAGTCTGCGGTCGCCCCCTTGACCCCTTCGCAGTGCACACCCGTGTTTCTTGGTTTTGCATGTTGCATGGGGACGAAAGGTACACTAACTAAAAACTTTCAATAAAAACCAATTAACTTGGGTGGCGCCGAAGGTTTCCAAAGGGCGATCGGAAAGCCCTTTGGTCGCGTCCGCAGACGCGAAACCCTGCATAAACACGCGGGCACAGTATGCAGAAGTCACCAACTGAATCGCGAAAAGGGTGTCGAGAGGGACGAAGACCCTTCGCAGGTGCAGGGCAGCGCCCTGCTGGGGTCAAGGGGCAAAGCCCCTTGGGTCTCCCTTACAGCTCTTCCCCGTTCTCAATCGCCGTAATCATGTCGATGCGGCGTTGGTGACGGCCGCCTTCAAACTCGGCGGTCAGCCAGTGGGTCGCAATCATCTTCGCTAAGTCAATGCCGACGACGCGCGCACCCATCGTCAGGATGTTGCTGTTGTTGTGGCGCTTGCTCAATTCGGCACTGTACACGTCCGAACAGGTGCAGACGCGCGTGCCCTTCACCTTGCTTGCCGCAATGCCAATGCCGATGCCCGTGCCGCAAATCAGGATGCCGCGGTCGCACTCGCCGGACGCAACCGCCTTCGCCGCGCGGTAGCCATACACGGGGTAATCGCAGGAAACCGCCGTGTCCGTGCCGAAATCCTTCCATTCCAGCCCCATCGAATCCAGCAGCTTCATCATTTCCTTTTTGAGTTCAATGCCGGTGTGGTCGCAAGCCAAAGCAATCATGAGAAAATCCTCCTTTATCCTCCGAAACCGCCCATGCAGACGATTCGCTCTTCTTTATGATAATACGCGAAAAAATGCGAAACTCCTGCCGATGGAAAAAGAAAAGGGTAGAATCCGCGCGGAAAGCATGGTATACTAACATGGTGCAAGAATCGCACGAATCTCCCAAGGAGGGAAATAAAATGGCAGATAATTGCAAGCTGTGCCGCATTGCGCTGGAGAATGTCTCCGTGGTGCGCGGCGGACAGACGCTTTTGCAGGATGTGTCGATGCACATCCACTGCGGTCAGCTGACGGTGCTGATCGGCCAGAACGGCGCGGGCAAAACGACGCTCATCCGCGCCCTGCTGGGGGAATACGCTCACGGCGGTACGATTCGCCATGTGGACGGCGAAGGGCGCGACGTGGCGCACATGCGCACGGGCTATGTGCCGCAGCATCTGGAATTCGACAAGGAGATGCCTGTGACGGTGGAGGATTTCCTCGCCGCCAGCCTGACGCGCCGCCCGGTGTGGACGGGGGTCGGCAAAAAGACCCGCGCGCAGGTGATGGAGGCGCTGAAAATGGTGGAGGGCGAAAAGCTGCTGCACCGCCCGCTCGGCCGCTGCTCCGGCGGTGAACTGCAGCGCGTGCTGCTCGCGCTGGCGCTGCATCCCGCACCTGACCTGCTTGTGCTGGACGAGCCCGTCTCCGGCGTCGACCAGAACGGCTTGCAGATGTTTCTGGATACCGTTGTGCGCCTGAAGGAGCATCACCATATGGCGATTCTGCTCGTCAGCCACGACCTGAACGTCGTCCGCCAGTACGCTGACCATGTGGTGCTGCTGGACAAGACGGTGCTGAAGCAGGGCAAGCCGGATGACGTGTTCGCATCGCCGGAATTCCAGAAGGTGTTCGGGCTGGGCGCAAAGACGCTCAATGCCCAGCGGCTGCATGGCGCGGAACGCTGGATGGGGCGCAAGGCGGAAACGCCCGAGGAGGAAATCGCCCGCGCCGCCTCCGTGGTGGATGATGGGACGAAAGGAGGTCAGGCGTGATGGATGCGATTCGCGCGTTTGTGCAAACGCTGCTGCCCTTTGAATTTATGCAATTTGACTTCATGGTCAATGCGCTGCTGGCGATTCTGCTGCTGACGCCACTGCTGGGGCTGCTCGGCACGATGGCGGTCAACCAGCAGATGGCGTTCTTCTCCGATGCGCTGGGTCACAGCGCGCTGACGGGCATCGGGCTGGGCATCCTGCTCGGCGTGTCGAGTGATTTGCTGGCGATGCTGGTGTTCGGCATCGTCTGGGCGCTGCTGATTTGCCGAATCAAGCAGACCGGGGCGGCATCCACCGATACAATCATCAGCGTCTTTTCGTCCACGTCAGTGGCGGCAGGCGTGCTGGTGCTGTCCATGCGCGGCGGATTCGCGAAGTATTCGTCCCTGCTCGTCGGCGACGTGCTGGCAGTACAGGACAGCGACTTGCTTTATCTGTTGATTGCGCTTGTGGCGGGCATTGCGCTGTGGGCGGTGATGTACAATTCGCTGCTGCTGTCGGGCATCAGCCCGTCCTTGGCGCGTAGCCGAGGCATCCATAATCGGCTGGTGGAGTGTGCGTTCGTAGTGCTGGTGGCGGTCGCGGTTATGCTGGCGATTCGCTGGGTCGGCGTGATGCTGATTAACGCATTGCTGATTCTGCCCGCGGCGGCGGGGCGCAATCTGGCGCGGTCGAGCCGTCAGCACGCGGTGTACAGCGTGGTGATTGCGCTGGTGTGCGGCGTGGCGGGGCTGATTTGCGCGTATTATCTGGATACGACGGCGGGTGCGGCAATTGTGCTGTTCGCGGCGGTGTGCTACGCCATCTCGCTGGGCATTCGGGCGCTGAGAAAATAATACTATTTTCAGATCCACCTGCGCCATCTTGGCACATGTTCATCTAAAAATAGTATAACGGAGGAACGATATGGAGCGAATCCTGATACTGATGCAGGCGGCGAACTGGGCGGAAGCGACCGAGGCGCTGACCTCTGCGCGGGAGAACGCCCTGCACCGCAATGCGCTGTCGTACGCGCTGGTGCTGCCGGAAGCCCCGACATCCCCCGAAGAATGCAATATGGCGGCGTTCGGGGCGCTGCGATACCTTGTCAGCCCGGAAATGACTTTTGCTGCGATGGAAACGCTCTGGCACGGCGAACGCTATGCGCTGCTGGCGCATCCGGCGATGCGCTTTGAGCGCGATTGGGAGAAGAAGCTCCTGCGCGCACTGAACGACTGCCCGGTGGAAAACGCTCAGGCGGTGCTGACGGGCTATCTGCCGGCGCAGGATGACCCGATTGGCGCGGTTTGTCCGGTTGCGGCGGAGCGCATTGACCCGGACGGCACGCTGTGCTTTGCACACGGAATGCCCCTGACGCTTGCGGCGCACCCGATGCCGGGCGCGTTTCTTCATCCGGACTTCTTCTTTGCGCGCGCGGGCTTCATCCGGGCGATGGCGCAAGGGAGCGGTACAGCGTTCCTGCGTGCGATGGTGCAGGGCTGGCAGTGCTGCACGCTGAATCAGCCCGTCATCACCCTGACGCACGATTTGCCCGTGCCGCCTGTGCGGATAGACCCGCAGGAGGATGGCTTGGCGCAGCTGAAGGAAGAATACGGCGTTGATTTCGCGGCGGGTACGCTGTCCGCGGCGGCGAAGCGAGGCTTGAAGTCAAACAGCCTCGACATGACGCTGGCGGTGACGCCGCTGATGCGCATCAAGTCGGCAGTGCAGCGGCGGCGCAGGAAGCGCACCGACCCGATGCCGCTGTGCGTGACGGTCTGCCCGGCCTCGCTGGACGAAGAGGGGATGCACTGGCTGCGCCAGCTGACGCAAATGCAGGATTTGGCGCTGCTGTGCTATGCCGAGGGGATGAAGCTGCGCGAAGTGGCGGAGTTCCACCCGAACGTGCTGGAGTACAAGCCGCGCTATGCTCTGCCGATGCCGACGGGCAAACCGCCGCTGTTCAGCCGCGCGGCGATGCTCAGCGCGGCGCGCGACCGGGTACTCTCCAGCACGCACTATATCTGGATGGCGCCGGACTGCGTGCGCTATCCGCTCTATACCGGCATGGCGCTGCCGTGGAAGCGGCTGTGCGGCGAGAAAATCGTGCTGGCAAGCGTCAGAAACCGCCTCGACCTGTCCATGGTCGTTGTGCCGGACAAGCAGATAAAGCCGCTGATGAGTGCCATAGGGGAGCAATTACGGGCATTGCTGGCGGCAGGGACGATTCCGGAGACGGAGGAAGCGCTCTGGGCGGGCATTGTGAAGGAGCATCCGGACTGGTTTGAGTTCCGGGCGCTGCCGGTGGAAAAACAGCTGTTCACATTATTGCTGTGAGGAGAGAGAATTATGCAGACGATTGCATTTCGGCTCATCAAGGGGATTATGCTGCTTCCGGCTGATGGCGGTGCTGTCAGCGCAGCGGTCGCTGCTGGATTTCCGGGGTCAGCGGCTGCTGCTGGAGGAGTAATCCGATTTTCAAATTCATATGCGCACTCCCCGCAGACAAGCGCATAATACGGACAAATCTGCCGTATCAAGCGGGGAAAGTTCGGGAACGCAGAAAAAACGTTTTTTCGCCCGATTTTCGCCGCCAGTGGAAGCTGTTCTGTTTACCGGGCTTGCGGCGCTTCGGGCGGTTTTCGGCTGTCCATTTCGACCAGATTCAGCATTGACAAGAGTGGCTCCAGTGGTGTATGATGGCTTTCGTTCCTGCTTTGCAGACACTATATGTAGCATGGGCAGGAGAAAACATCCACAACTTATGCCGAATGAACGGCTGGTTATCAATTGGTTCTCAAATGGGAAATAATACGGATAGAATAGAGAATGATGGAGGCACCGACCATGGGCATTGATATGATTCGCAAACGCGACGGACGCGAAGTTCCTTTTGATCAGGACAAGATTGAGCAGGCCATTTTCGCGTCTTTTCAGGCATCGGGCAGTGCGCGCGGGCATGAGACGAGCCGCAAGCTGACGGAGGAAGTCGTCCGCCTGCTGGAGAACAACGAGAACATCAGCGCCATCCCCAGCGTGGAGCAGGTGCAGGACACGGTGGAGCAGGTGCTGATGCGCAACGGCTTCACCCGCACGGCGAAGTCCTACATCCTCTACCGCGCCGAGCGCAGCCGCGTCCGCGAGATGAACTCCCGCCTGATGCGCACGTTTGGGGACATTGTGTTCAAAGATGCCAGCGAATCCGACATCAAGCGCGAGAACGCCAACATCAATGGCGATACTGCCATGGGCGCAATGCTCAAGTTCGGCAGCGAAGGCGCAAAGCAGTATTACGAGAAGTACGTCATGGATCCGCGATTTGGTCAGGCGCACATGGACGGCGATATCCACATTCATGACATGGACTTCTACACGCTGACGACGACGTGCTGTCAGATTGAACTGAAGAGCCTGTTCAAGGGCGGCTTCTCCACGGGGCACGGCTATTTGCGTGAGCCGCAGGACATCACGTCCTACGCGGCGCTGGCGTGCATTGCGATTCAGGCAAACCAGAACGATCAGCACGGCGGTCAGGCGATTGTGGACTTCGACTACGGCATGGCGCCCGGCGTGAAAAAGACGTTCATCAAGCGTTACCGCATGAACCTCTCCCGTGCGCTGGAGCTGCTGCTGAACGACGCGGAGTGCGATGCGCACGCCAATGAACTGGTGGCGCAGACCAAGGCGGAGAACCTCGAACCCACGCTGGAAGAGAACGCTGACCACCGCGCACGCATGGCAGAACTGCTGACGAAGTATGTGGCGGACGAGCAGATGATTGCCCGCATTCTCGACTTCACGCAGCGCCGCTCCGAGCAGGAGACAGACAAGGCGACCTATCAGGCAATGGAGGCGCTCATCCACAATCTGAATACTATGAACAGCCGCGCGGGCGCGCAGGTGCCGTTCTCGTCCATCAACTACGGCATGGACGTGTCGCCTGAAGGCCGTTTGGTGATGAAGAATGTGCTGCTGGCGACGGAAGCAGGTCTGGGCGGCGGCGAAACGCCGATTTTCCCGATTCAGATTTTCCGCGTCAAGGAAGGCGTCAACTTCAACCCCGGCGACCCGAACTACGACATCTACCGCCTCGCCATCCGCACGAGCGCAAAGCGCCTGTTCCCGAACTTCTCCTTCGTGGACGCGCCGTTCAACCTCCAGTACTACAAGCCCGGCCATCCGGAGACCGAAATCGCCTACATGGGCTGCCGCACACGCGTGATGGGCAATGTCTACGACCCTGATCGCGAAATCGCCCCGCGCCGCGGCAATCTGTCCTTCACGTCCATCAACCTGCCGCGCATTGCCATCGAGGCGAACGGCAACGTCGATGTGTTCTTCAAGGTGCTGCAGGAGCGCATGGAACTGGTGATTGACCAGCTGAACGAACGCTTCCGCATCATCAGCAACAAGCGCGTGAAGAACTTCCCGTTCCTGATGGGCGAGGGCGTGTGGATTGACTCCGAGAAGCTGAGCTGGAACGACAAGGTGGGCGAAGTGCTCAAGCACGGCACGATGACCATCGGCTTCATTGGTCTGGCGGAAGCGCTGGTTGCCCTGCGCGGCAAGCATCACGGCGAGGACGAGGAAAGCCAGAAGCTGGGTCTGAAAATCATCCGCACGATGCGCGAATACACCGACAAGGTGTCCGCGGAGACGGGGCTGAACTACTCCGTCATTGCCACGCCTGCGGAAGGTCTGTCCGGCCGCTTCATTCGCCTCGACAAGCAGCGCTTCGGCATCATCCCCGGCGTGACTGACCGCGAATACTACACGAACTCCTTCCATGTGCCGGTTTACTACCACTGCACGGCGTTCCATAAGCTGAGCGTGGAAGCGCCGTATCATGCGCTGACCAACGGCGGCCATATCTCCTATGTGGAGATGGACGGCGACCCGCTGAAGAACCTCGACGCGTTCGAGAAGATTGTGCGCTATATGCACGACATTGGCATCGGCTACGGTTCGATTAACCACCCGGTTGACCGTGACCCGCTGTGCGGCTATAATGGCATTATCGACGATACTTGCCCGTGCTGCCACCGTGGGGAAACCACCCGCGTGACGGAACGCATCAAGCGCATCAAGGTGGAGGGCTAAAAGCCACTTTCCCTCAAAATGCCGGGGAACGCGCTCAAGCCGGGCACCGAAAAAAGGGTCAAGGGGCAATGCCCCTTGCGGAGTCCAGAGGCAGCGCCTCTGGTGGGGTCTGGGGCAACGCCCCAGCGTCCCTCCCCATAAAACGCCTTCTCCTTCGGGGGAGGGCGTTTCCGTCATTCATTCATCCACCGCGAAAGAGGGTCAATTACCATGGAAATCCGCATCTTTGGTTTGGCAGACGACAGCATCGTCGATGGGCCGGGCGTCCGCTATACTGTGTTCGTGCAGGGGTGTCCGCATCACTGCCCCGGCTGCCATAATCCAGCGTCGCATGACTTCGCCGGCGGCACGCTGATGGACACCGACGGCATCATCCGCAAAATCGGCGAGAATCCGCTGCTGGACGGCGTGACGCTCTCCGGCGGCGAACCCATGTGCCAGCCCGAAGCCTGCCGCACGATTGCGGACGCGGCGCACGCAAAGCACCTCAATGTTTGGTGCTACACGGGCTTCACGCTTGATGCGCTGCTGAAGGAGAACGACCCGGCGCGCATGGCGTTGCTGCACGGCATCGACGTGCTGGTGGACGGACGCTTCGTGCAGGAGCAGAAGTCGCTGTCGCTGCTCTACCGCGGCAGCAGCAATCAGCGGCTGATTGACGTGCCGAAAACGCTTGCGACGGGCGAAATCACCCTCTGGACACCGCCCGTGTGGTGATTGCTCTGCGAATTTTACAAACAATTCACAGAATCACAAGCGAAAACTGGGAAATAATAGTTGAATTTCCTGCACAAGTGTGCTATACTGATAGCAGGGAGGCGAATGCGGGTGAAAATCCTATTTGTGTGTCACGGCAATATTTGCCGCAGCCCTATGGCAGCAATGGTGTTCCGGTACTTGGCACAGCAGCGGCATGTGTCTGGTGAGTTTGAAGTGGATTCCGCCGCACTGAGCAGCGAGGAAATTGGCAATGGGATTTATCCGCCCGCGCGCCGAATTCTGGTCAAGCACGGGGTGCCTTGCACGGAGCATCGTGCGCGGCAGATTACGCCGGAGGATTTTGAAACGGCGGATCTGATTATCGGCATGGAGTGGGGGCACTTGAAGAAGCTGCGTGCTCTGTGTCCGAAGGAGCAGCAGGCGAAGCTGCATCTGCTGCTGGACTTTGCCGAGCGGCAGGGCGACATTGAAGATCCGTGGTATACGGATGACTTTGACCGGGCATACCGCGACATTCTGCGCGGCTGCGAGGGCCTGCTGCGGAACCTGACGGAAAACAAGACGGCATAACAAAAGGATGTCAAGGAGTGAAATCATCCTGACATCCTTTTTGATTTCAGCGATTATTCTTCCGTTTTCGGCGCTTCCTCCGGCGTACTTTCCGTCTCATCCCAGCGGCGAACCGTGCGCTGCGCCAAACTTACGAAGTCCAGCATGAACGAGCGCTCGCGGTTATCGTTGGTATAGGGGAAATCCACCGCGTTCTCGGACAAGCTCGCGCCCAGCAGAAGACATGGCGACACTGACAGCACGTTGCAGACGGAAACCAGCGTATCAATGCTGGCAATGCGCGTGCCGCGCTCGATGTGCCCCATGAAAGACGAGGAAATGCCGACCTTCTCCGCCAGCTGCTCCTGCGTTAGATGCTTCGCTTTGCGGGCATCGCGCACTCGAAGCCCCAAATCCTGATAATTTACGGTCATGTTCATATTCCTTCTTTCTTATTGCCCCAATTGTTCGGGTTTTATCTATTATAATGGATGAAAGAAAATCGAAGAAGAGACGATAAGCAATATTATGATTCTTTTGGTGTGGATTATGCGAAAAAATGGACACTACAAGAATCTTTTTTCGACCATGATTCCCCTTAAAAACGGGACGAAAATAATTTTCCAGAAGGTCTGTACATTTTCCGCAAACCGTGTTATAATATTCCCTGCAGCCCAACCAGGAATCCAAGGTTCTAATCTCCCTTTGGTTGTCACATGACCTGCGCCGGGAAACTGGAGCAAAACCATGGAAGCAGATGACCTCAAGGCAACGGTATGGGTGACAATTTGAAGGAGGTTTCCCAACCATGTACGAAGATGAAACGCTTGTCTGCCGCGACTGCGGCCAGGAATTCGTGTTCTCCGCGTCCGAGCAGGCTTTCTTCGCCGAGAAGGGCTTCATGAACAAGCCCTCTCGCTGCCCGAAGTGCCGCGCGGCTCGTCGCGCCCAGAACGGCAACGGTTCTTCCGCTCCCCGTCAGATGTATGACGTGGTGTGCGCGAACTGCGGCAAGGCCACCCAGGTGCCCTTCCAGCCCCGTGGCGACCGTCCCGTGCTCTGCCGTGAGTGCTTCGACGCTCAGCGCGCTTCCCGCTATTAATTGACGGCTCCTCCGGGAGCAATCAATCAGCGGTGCAATAGCACACGAAAAAACCCCGTCGGTGTTTCCGAGCAATCGGAGTGCCGACGGGGCTTTTTTGCTATTTCAGAGGAAATCAAGCTGCAATTGGGCAGGTGTTTGGGAGAACGAAAGGCACCGAGGATTCCCCAAGGGCGAACGGAAAGCCGTTGGGTCGTCTCCGCAGAAGCGAAAACCTCTGTAATAGAAATATCATCCGTATAATGTGCTATGCACACTGGCTATGGCGATGCTTCCAAATAAGCAGGCAAGGCAGATAAAAAAAACCGCCCTTTCGGACGGTGTCTTGAGGTGAACTCATGAAGAGCACCCTCTGTGCTGGAGCGGGTGATGGGAATCGAACCCACGTGACCAGCTTGGAAGGCTGGAGCTCTACCATTGAGCTACACCCGCATGTGGAGCGGTAGACGAGGCTCGGACTCGCGACCTCCACCTTGGCAAGGTGGCGCTCTACCAACTGAGCTACTACCGCATAACCACGCGACTGCATGGTGCGAAGGAAATTTGTGCGGGCGAAGAGACTCGAACTCTTACGCCATAGGCACCAGATCCTAAGTCTGGCGCGTCTGCCATTCCGCCACGCCCGCACGAGAGGCGAAATCAGAAGGCAGATGGGAATGACCCATTGGAGATTCGAACTCCAGACACCTTGATTAAAAGTCAAGTGCTCTGCCAACTGAGCTAATGGGTCAAAAAGCTGGGGTGGCAGGGCTCGAACCTGCGAATGCGGGAGTCAAAGTCCCGTGCCTTACCACTTGGCTACACCCCATCGCAGCAGGCTTTCGCCGCATCCGCAGCAACCTTGAGTAGGGAAGAAAGGGAGAATAGTGGGACTCGAACCCACGACATCCAGAGCCACAATCTGGCGCTCTACCAACTGAACTATATCCTCCATATGCGCGCCTGGAGGGTCTCGAACCCCCGACCCACGGCTTAGAAGGCCGTTGCTCTATCCAACTGAGCTACAGGCGCAGAGCCGCAAAATCAGAAGCCTGATTCTTTCCTTCCAGACTGCCAGCGAAGGAAACACCCTTGCTGACAGATACAAATTATATCATCAGCAAGGGCGTTTGTCAAGCACTTTTTTGCGTTTGACGGAAATTTTTCGCTGTTTTCGGTAGAAAACTCCGGGAAGCCTGCTGCACAGGCGGATTTAGCGCATTATCAATAGAATGGATTTTGTCCGTCGCCTTGAGCGCACGCCTTACAGGACAATATCCCCCGGCCGATAGCCCTTTGGCAAGGGCTCTTCCTCCAGAAACCGGAAATCTGAATCCTCCAGTGTCGGCAAAAAAGCCTCGAATGGAATCTGGTCAAACTCGCTGTGGTAGCTGCTTGCGCCGAACCAGCCGCCTTCCTTCGCCCGCAGGTTCAAATCACGCGCGAATTTGGTGTGGTTCGAGCAGTCATGCACGACAATCCCCCAATGTTCCACGGCGCATTGGCGCATCAGCCGGAACGTTATCTCCCGGCTCCAAATCGGCGATACATAGCCGCGGCGCGTCATGTACATGGGCGTGCCGATGTAGTTCGGCAGATTGTTGGGGTTCAGGTGCAGCTCGGCGCAGTTGATAAAATCAAGACCAGTGGCCAGAATTGCATCCTTTTTCTGCTGGAAATGCTCGTAAAAATTGGGCGTCATGGGTGTTTCAATCGCGACGGTGGGGATATACTTCTTCGCCGTAGCGATGCTCTGGATGACGTTGTCGGCGCAAGACGTTGCGCCGAGGTTGAAGCGCAGTTCGTCCAGCCCGGCCTCACCCAGCGCACGCAGATTTTCCTCCGTGCAGAGCGTGCCGTTGGTGTACATGTGCTGATGAATCCCGGCGGCGCGGAACTTGCGGATGATATCGGGATACAGTTCGATTTCCATGAACGGCTCCAGATAGACGTAGCTGACGCCGGTCGGTCGGTTCGACGTGCTGAGCAGCAGGTCGATATCCTCCACGCGGAAGTACGTCCCGCCGATTTCCCACAACCCTTCGCCGATGGTCTCTTGGCAATCCAACTCGCCGTAATTGTAGCAGAACGGGCAGCGGATGTTGCACTTGTTCGTCCGGCGGATGGCGCTCAGCCCCGTGCCGGTCAGGCAGGACGTGCATCCCTTGGAAAATTTCGCCGGGTCGCCGACGAAGTACGTCCGCCCGCCGAGCGTGTGCAAATCGGGAATCTGCGCCATCAGTTCCTTGTGGCGCGCGTCCACCGCGGTTTCAATCTGGCTGATGACAGCCCACGCCAACTCCTGCTGATGCGGCATCAGCGGCTCATCTTCCGGCAGTTCCGCGAAGAAACGAAACCACATTAGCGCGTCTTTCTTGCTGATTTTCATGCGTTCATCATTCCTCCTGTGAATTTCGCTTCCATCATAGCACAATTTTGTACCGCGCGCAACCATTCAGCGCATCGGCTTGCGCCGTGAAAGCATCATTCTGCGTCCATTTCGTGAAAAAATTTCATTTCCCCCTTGACAACCCATCCACACCGTGCTATACTATTTTGTGTTGCGGGGCATTAGCGCAGCTGGTAGCGCACAACACTGGCAGTGTTGGGGTCAGCGGTTCGAATCCGCTATGCTCCACCATCTCCATCAGCAGTCGAACATTCGGCTGCTGATTTTTTATTATCCGGAACAGGAAGCAGGTTTTCAATCTCGCTGCTTGCGCCGATGGCTTCAATATAAGATACTTGGCGGCTGTCACGAAGATTGTAATAGATAATCAGTTTCTCATCGTACAGATACACGGTATTGATGAACACATCAATGATGCGGCGGCGGAACGCTGGGTCAAAGCAATCCCCTGTGCAGAATTGGCGCAGCCACGCGCAGACTTCGTCCTTTGTGTAGACGATGGACGCGGCGACGCGCAGTTTTGAAAGGTCGATTTCCATGTCAGCCTTTTTTGCGTCGAGTTCTTCGCAGCGCTTCATGAAGCGGTCGCGCATTGCATCGGTTGTCGCTTGAATGCACAAGTCCATCGTTTTCTGAATTTCGCCCTCGGTCAGGGCAATCTTCTGCTCAAGCACTCGGATGCCTGATTTATCAAATTCCCGCTCGTATTCGGCTACAATGGCGCTTGCAATGTACTCCGTTCGCGCAGGGGTCAGCACATAATCAAGCGTCTGCTCGACAACGTACCATTCAAGAAAGTCTTTTCGCTCATTGGCTTTCTTGCATTGGTGCTTTTTCTTTTTCAGGGAGCAGGCATAGTAATTGTAAACGACACCTTTGTGATTCTGCCCGCATTCAGCTGTTATGGGGCTGCCGCACAGACCGCAGAACAGCTTGCCTTGCAGTAAATACTCCGTTTTTGCGCGGGCTTCTCCGCCTCCTGTGCGTCGATTGCGAGCAATGCGATCCTGTACGCGGTCAAATAGCGGTTTGTCCACGACGGCAGGCAGTCCGCCCGGAATCTCGATGCCGTTATAGGTGTATTCGCCAATTGTTTTTCGGTTTTTCAGGATGGACAAGAGCCAGCTTAACGTGACAGGTACGCCGCGATTGCTTCGCAGGCCGCGCTTGGCAAAGTCGCTGACGATAGACTTTGACCCTTCGCCGCTGTCGTAGCGCATGAAGGCCTCCCTAACGATGGCGGCGCGCTCGTCGATGACGGTCAGCTTCTGTTCATCATCGACGCGACACCACCACGGCAGTGTTCCGCCGACGAATTTGCCGCGCAAGGCACTTTCGCGCATTCCGCGGGCGATTTTCTTCTTCAAGTCAAGCGAATAGTATTCCGCCGATGCTTCAAGCAGTGCTTCGAGCAGCACACTTTCGTCGCCCTCGCCCACGTTTTCCATAGCCGAAATGACCTTGACACCGTACTGTTTCAGCTTGTGCTTGTAGGTGGCGCTGTCATAGCGGTTGCGAGCGAAACGGTCGAGCTTCCAAACGAGTATGCGTTCAAATTGGCGCTTCGATGCGTCTTTTATCATACGCTGAAAATCGGGGCGTTCATCCGTCTTGCCGGAAATGGCACGGTCGATGTATTCACCGATGATGGCCAAATCGTTGCGCTTCGCATATTCATAGCAGTCGCGCAGCTGCCCCTCGATGGACTGCTCTGTCTGATTGTGGCTTGAATAGCGCGCGTAAATGACAGCGTTCATGTGCATTCTCCTTTCAGGAGCATCATATACGGATAGCCTGTGGAGAAAGTCTTGCGGCGGATGCAGGTACAGCGGTGGAAGCCCGCTGGAATCAGGTGTGCGGATGGCGCACGGGAAGGAAGTGCCGCGCGCAAAAAACAAGACTTGTTAAACCAAATACAATTCAGGCTTGCGCCTGACAAGGGTTTCATCAAAATAATCCTCTGGCAGATGGCAGAGGAAAATCATCGTCTCCTGCGGAATGGCAGAATCACGCAAAAGATGCTGCTTCGACAGCACACCATGCTCAATCAGCAGGGTGACAGCGTCGTGCAGCACTTCCGGCGGTTGAATGGTCATCACGTCGTCATATGGTTCAGCACGCCAATAGCGCTGCTTTGTCATCTGACGGTTGAGGTATTGCAATTGCGATTCAGTCAGCAGGTGGAGGTCTGCGCCGCGGTGTATCATAGCGGCTATTGACGCGCCCCACTTGCGCTTTGCCCGCTCCAACGCAAGCATGGATGAGCCGTGCAGGTCGCGTGAGAACGGGTCTGCCGGAAGCAGAAATGCCGACGCGAAGCGGTCTGCCTGACTGTCCGCTTGGTCGATTACAGCACGCTGGGACGCTTCCTTTTGCGGCACGTCGGAATGCAGGAGCAGATGCCCTAATTCGTGCAGGATGCTGAAACGAATCCGCACGGCACTCTTTTCTGCGGGCTGATAAAGAATGTAGGGTGTCCCGTTTTCCCAGCAAGACAGCGCGTCGATGCCTCGGAACTCACATTGCTGACTGCCTGTAAACTCCGCAACGATGATACCGTGGTTCTCCAACAACCCAATCAGGTCGCCAATCGGGTCATCGTCCATGCCCCATTGGCTGCGGACATCCATTGCGATTTCTTCCACTTCGTCCAGCGAAAGGTCGCGATAGTCGCGGTCAGAGACCGGCAGCTCCTGCGGAATAAAGCTGATGTAGGTTTCCAGCTGCTGCTTGACTTCGTCCGCCCATTTCAGCTGATAGCGACATGCTTTTTTGACCTTCTGCGATACGCCCAAATTGGAGCGGAAAAAGAGCGCGCCGCCCTCCGAAGTCGCCGCCAATTCAGGCTTATAGAAGAACGCTATCGGGAAGTTCAGCACAGCCGCGATACGTTCCAGGGTCGAATCAGACGGCGGCGTGATTCCTTTCTCGAACTTGGAGATAGCTTGGCGTGTCACGCCGATTTCTGCGGATAATTCCTCCATCGACAGGGCGCGCGCTTCTCTCGCTTCCGTAATCCTCGCCGGAATGACAGCGACGGGCATGATTAGTCCTCCTTTTTTGCGCGCAAATACTCGTTGCGCAATGCGACTGTTTTGCGCACAATTTCTTTCGGTTTGGGGGTCAGTTCTTTCAGCAGTGGCAATTCGATTTCGTCCGCAATGCCATTATAGCCCGCTTCGGGCAGCAGAATCGTCGCGAACGGCTGCTCTTCGCCGCCGAAAATCAGGAATGCGAATAGCTTCTGTGTGTCCAGCATCGGGGCGCGGTCACCAAACATTTGCAGCTGACGCCGGAAAGGCGAATTTCGCTCGGAAAGGTCAACCTTATATTTCGCCCGCGGCGGAAGCTCATGTCGATTTCTGCGGAAAGCGATGTGAAGCAGCACGTCGTTATTCTCCAACTGCGGGATGACTTGCCCGCCTGCGAAGTGCCGTTCCGAAAAGGCGAATGGACACTGCGGCGAAGCAGCGCCAAGGGCAACCTGCATCTGCATCAGCTTCGTGCGGATGCGTGTGCCTTCCGGCCGCATATACAGGTGGCTGAACGGCGAATCCGCGTTCTGGGTCAGCAGCGCATAAGCGTCCGTACCAATCTGCACCGTGTCGGCAAGGAATTTCAGCTGCGGCGGGGTAAAAAGCGAATCAAAGCGAATGTCCAAACAAAACACCTCCGGTTGACATTTCTTCGCGCAACCATTTTACATGATTTCAGCGAATTTGTCAACCGGAATACTGACGTATCGAAAAAATTATTTTTCCCTCACGCATAGCCGCGCAGGGGGCTTATTTTATTTCTTCTGATGATTTTTCGGGTGACTTTCCAGCAGTTCCAGCGCCACCTGCTGATAGACGGGGTCGGCGGCGGCGTAGGCGGACACATAGCGTTCAATCGTGGAAGAACCAGAAGAAGGCGGAGAGGCTTCGTCTGTCCAACCCATCAGGTACTCTGGCGTGGTGTGGAGGGCATCGGAAAGCGGCTGGAGAATGCTCACGGGCATATTCTCTATGTCGTCGCTTTCATATCGGTATACTGTTGCACGGTTTTTCCCGATGCGCCGTCCAAGCTCATCTGCGGACAATCCGGATTGTAAGCGGAGCGCTTTGATTCGTTCGCTCGTTTTGCTCACATGCTCACCTCCTGTTTGGCAAGTATAGCACAAACGTCGCAAATATGCAATGAAAATTGCACGATAACAGAAAATTTCGCGAATGTGCGATTTTCCTATTGACAACTTTGTCGGGGTGCGTTATACTTTTAGATGATAAGTCGCAAAAATGCGACAAGTTAGGAGGAAACACGATGGATGTTCGTAAGCTGAAGGCTGCAATGGTAGCTCGCGGCGTTGGCGTTGATGAGCTGGCGCGCGAAACCGGGCTGTCTCGTGCACTTGTATATCGCCGCTTGGCGAAGCCGGATGACTTTTCTATCGGTGAAGTGCGCCGCGTATCAGAAGCACTGGCACTTTCGGCGGCAGAGGCAGCGGAGATTTTTTTTAGCGCGAGTGTCGCATAAACGCGATTGTAGGAGGTGTCCCCATGCCAGCCCGAAAGCAGCCAACCAACCTCAAACTTTCCCCGGAAGTCGGCATCCGCAGCCTGAAAGACCTTACGAAGGACGAGCTCATCTACTGCATCAACAACGCCTGCACCGACGAGTACAGGCTGAACTGGGCGCTGATTAGCGTCGCAGACAAGCGGCAGGAGGCGAAGTGGCGCAAAGAAGACGAAGCGATGGCGCAGCACAGCAAGCTGTCAAAGGAGCTTATGGCGCTCGTCTCGCCGTATGAAGGCATGCCGCTTTCCAAGGTTCCGCACGACGTGGTGCTGAAAGCGGATGCCCTTGCCCGGCGGATGCAGCGGCTGGAAAAAAGTTTTTTCCCGAAATAAGGAGGTGTCCCCATGTCCCGCGACCTGAAACCCACCGAACGGCTTGTGCAAATCGGGCAGACGGCGCTTCGTGCGCCGGACGGCTCTTTCCTGCCCGCGCAACCGCTCTACATCATCGTCGAAGCCGCGCCGGACGAGCCGCAAGACAAGCTGTTCAGCGCAGGCGAAGAACAGCTCATGACTGACGTATCCGGCATCTTCGCCAAGAAGTTTGCGCAGTACGTTCAGGGGCAGCAGTGATTGGCAGTTTACACTCCCTTAGTGGGAACTACAAAAAAGGAGGTTTCCCCCATGACCATTGGCGAGAAGATGACCATCACGACGTGGCGCGCACGTCAGCTGGCGTATCTGGAAGAGATGTATTCCCCGCGCGAACACATGGGCAAGCTGATGAGCCACCTCGGCGCACGACAGGTCTACATCCAGCTCTACAACACCATGCGCACCGCGCTGAACAGCCTGTCGGAGCAGCCGAACACCTACGTCGCGATGGCGGTCTACCGCAAGCTGCGGGAGGACATGAACACGCTCGATGACATGCTCGACCAGCTGGAAGATACCGGGCTGTACGACCCGGACGAGTACGACCCGAATGAAGTGGAGGGCAATGCGTGATGGCACAGAATCAGCAGAATGACAAGCTCCGCGTCGTCGTGACGAACGCAGCGACGGGCGAAATCGTAACGGACTGGACGGAAAGCACGGTGGTCGTCATTGCGAGCGACATCATGGATGTGGCAGAAGGGGGCAAAGCGTCGAGCCATGTGTTTATCTGCGGCAAGCCCAGTGGTATTGCACAGTTGATGGCAGACGATGACGACCTTCGCATGTACGCGCGGCTGGCACTCATGATACGCGAGTTTCGCGCGAAGCAAGAGGAGGAAGCGCAGTGAGCTTGAACCCCATCGGCTACGTCGTCCAGCTCCCTATTCCGGACGGCGTGACCCTGTATCTTGCCCGCTTCACCCGTGGCGGCGTGGAACTCACTGCCGACCTCGACCGCGCCATGCTTTTCGACACCGAAGGACGCGCGAAGGATTTCGCCTTTCACGCGAGCTTCATCCTCTCCCTCGACGGGCGCACCTTCGAGGTGGAAAAGTGCTTCGAGCAAGTGACGCTGAACGGCGACGCAGATTTGCTGGACGCTGACGACGCGCCCGACGACGACAACGAGTAAGCAAGACAAGGAGGTTTCCCCATGAGCTTCGAGATGGCACTATTCGCGGCACTGCTGACGGTGATTGGCATCCCGGCGGTCATCTACGGCCTCGGCGAACTGCTGACGTCGCTGGACTGCCGCACTGCCCCGCGCCAGAAGCGCCGGGAGATTCGCGCTGCAATGGTGCAGCGGAAGTCGCCCGTCACCCCCGGCATGACCGCCATGATGTGCCGCGCGGGGGCAGCCTCCGAGATGAGAAGGAGGAATTTCTGATGGGCTTCGCTGACCACCCCTATTGTGTCGTGCTCCAGACGCACGACCCGGATTCCACCGACTCCGCGCAGGAAAGCGCCTACGCGGACGATGTGCTCGTGCTGGCGCTGACGCATCCGCAGGACGACGGGAAGATTATTCGCGGTAAGCTGATGATTAACGGCGACGCGAAGCGGCTTGCCCGCGCACTGCTGGCGACTGACTTCCGCGATGCGATTCGTGGCGCGATTCGTGATGCGCTTGATGAGAGCGACAAACACAAGCGCAGTCTGTTTGACCGCCTGTTCCGGCGGAAGGAGGATGCCTGATGGCAGACAAGAGCAGTTTCTACCGCGAGCGTGCCAAGGCGCTGGAAAAGCGTTTGGAGCACGAGCAGGAGTGGGAAACGTACTTCCCCGGCATCACCAACCGCGAATACAGCACCTATGCGGACACTTGCGCGTGCGGCATGGCGCGGCGGCTGGACGAAATCGAGGCGGCGGATCTGGTCGCGTCGTGGTGCGGCTTCCAGCGGGAGCGCATCACCATCGTGACGACGGAGAAGCCGCTGGAACGCAACCGCCACGGCGACATCCGCTGCAAGGACGGCATCACCAACTACGACCGCCGCCCGGTGCTGGTGCACACATTCTCCGTGCGCACCCCTGACGGCGCGCCCCGTGGCGAGGGCAGCATCCACTACATCCGCTTCGAGGTGCTGGGGGCGGCTCTATGAGCTGATGGACGGCGCCCTGCGCGTGCTGTGAGGAGGTGGAGGATATGTCTGACAGCGTTCTGATTACACTGCTGATTTGCGCGACGGTGCTTGCGCTGTCGCTCATTCCGCGGCAGAAGTGACCGAATCGCCCTGTTTGCCGTCGCGTTCTGCTTCTATTTCCGCATCGGCTTCGGCTGTCAGCTCGTCTATCAGCTCCTGCACAGTGTGATAGACGCGCGTCTTGATTTGCCCTGCGGCAATCGCTCTTGCTTCCGCGACGGCTTCCAGCAGTTCTTCATCCGGCGTTTCATCGTCTGGATACATCAAAATCGCCACCTTTCGATGCAATTGTAGCATATTGGAACACATCGTGCAAGGAGGTTCTCTCATGAACGTATTCTTCGGCATTGGTCGCCTGACCGCCGACCCCATCATCGGCACAACGAGCGGCACGGGAGTCAGCGTCGCCCGGTATACCCTCGCCATTCCGCGCTGCCGGACGGGCGAACAGCAGGCTACCGACTTCATCCGCTGCAAGGCGTTCGGCAAGGGCGCGGATTTCGCCGCCAAGTACCTGCGCAAGGGGCAGCGCGTCGCCGTGCGCGGGTCGCTGCAAGTGAGCAAATACGAGAAGGACGGTACGCCGCAGACGATGGTGGAGGTCGTCGTCGCGCAGCAGGAGTTCTGCGACGCGCCGCGCAAGAAGCAGGAAGACCCGGACGACGACCGCGATTTCCCGGAATCGCTGGAGGAGGTGACGGGCGTTGAAGTACCCCTCTAAGGCAAAAGAAGCCATCCGGGCGACGGAAATGTCGCCCGTGACGCTCGCTGAGGCGCTGTCGCTCCAAGACACGCAGCGCAAGTACGGCAACGAGAAAGTCGTCATCAATGGGCAGACGTTCGATAGCCAAGCGGAATACCGCCGCTGGCGTGAACTCTGCCTGATGGCGCAGGCGGGCGAAATCGGCGATTTGCAGCGCCAAGTGCGGTATGAGCTTGTCCCCGTTCAGCGGGACGAGGACGGGAATGTCCTTGAACGCGCTTGCTTCTATGTCGCCGATTTCGTCTATACCGACGCGGACGGGCGCACCGTTGTGGAGGACGTGAAGGGCTTCCGCACGAAGGAGTACCTCATCCGCCGCAAGCTGATGCTGTTCCGCTACGGCATCCGCATTCAGGAAGTGGAGGCGTAAACGATGCTGACGACCATTGACCGCTCCAAGCTGGCGCTCTGCCCGCTGTGCAGTATGCCCGCCATCATGGAGAACCCGTATGTGCGCGAGGATGCGCTGTGGATTCGGTGCAAGAGTTGTGGATTTCACGCCTGCGTCTTCAAGGACGAGGCGACCGCGCGGAAGCGGGAGGGGACGGAAAATGAGCAGCCGGAACGAGCGCCCCAAGCAGGTTGACCGGATTCTGGACTACATGCGCCGCTACGGGTCAATCACCACGCTGGACGCGATGCTTGACCTCGGCATCCTGCGCCTTGCAAGCCGCATCAGCGAGCTGAAGAAGGCGGGTGTCCCCATCCGGCGGGACTGGGCGAAGGTCACAAACCGCCACGGGGAAACGTGCAACGTACTGCGCTACAGCCTCGATGGCAGCCTTGATACGCCCGGCGGCGAAGAATAAGGGGGCAGCACCATGCCGATTGTCAACTATGTGCGG
>ERZ779869.158-NODE-158-length-88180-cov-9.430763_pt1 | contig 88180 bp, 66 predicted proteins | sample MGYA00511557_ERZ779869 | MGnify/ENA primary metagenome ERZ779869 (study PRJEB29588, sample SAMEA2154620) | human gut metagenome | biome: human gut; feature: human-associated habitat; material: faeces | place: Denmark | collected 2008/2010 ... | reverse complement strand
CTGGTCAGCCAAAGTGCCGCCCAATGCTCCGATTCCTGCTTTTATGAGTCCCATATCAGTCTCTCCTTTGCTGTTTTTTTACGGCTTTTGCAGCCGACAGGGCCTCCTCGCCCGTTACATTGTCATTTTATCATATTCTACGGCAAAATAAAAGAACAAATTATTAATTCGCAGGGAAAATTTCCTCCGCCGCAGAGAAAATTTTTTCTTATGGATTTGCCTGCGGGAAGTTGCTGAATAGTTCAACAACAAACCGTTGCCCACCTCTTAGGCTCCCTCCTGAGGGAGCTGTCCGTAGGACCGAGGGAGTATTTCTTAAAAAACACAAAGCCCGCAGCCACCTTCGCCTTCTCCTTGAGGAGAAGGTGTCGAGCCTGCGAGACGGATGAGGTGTGCCGCAGGCGGTACGCACATTATCGCGGCATTAAACTGTTGCCAACACCTTAAAGAAACTGTCGCATAGCGGCTGAGGGAGAGACGATTTTGCCAAATTTCGCCAAGATTTCGTTTGTCATTTTTGTCATGGATAAAACCGCACTTAAAGCAAAAATTATATAAAATCAGCAAAGCCGCAGTCCCTTGATACACAAGGAACTGCGGCTTTCAGAATCATGTTGTTTGCATTCAATCGTCGCCGAATATTTCATCATATCCGGCCATTTCGTCGACCCAATCAGGGTCATATTTTGAACCGCCCATCTGAGAGTTGCAATGCGGGCAAACGGCATACGGCTTGTCATATACCGCCCCGCAAACGGAGCATTCGTATTCGTCCGCCCTGAATAAATGCGAGTGCTCGATCCAATGTGCCTTACTCATTTCTTCACCCCTATATCCGCTTTGTTTCTTACATAGAAATTATACTCCCCACGGTCAAAAAATGCAAGTGAAATTATAAGCCCGTCATACATTTTTAACGGCCGAATCCGCCGTATTGTTAGAAATCTGTTAGAAAAACAATTATTTAGGCGGGAAAACCGAGTATAAAAAAGACCGCAACCCCTTGATTTACAAGGAATTGCGGTTGGCGCGCTGCAAGGGACTCAGTCGGCTGCGCCGCCTTGCGTGCTCGTCGACCGCCGCTCCGCGGCAGTACCCTCCTCACACTTCGCGCCTAAAGTAACTGATGATTAATTCGAAGTTATGCTTATCGGCGAGATGATTTTTCGCCGAAAGCGCAGTTAATACTGGCTTATGTATTAACGAGCATTTCGGGCGTTAAACGGCGGGAAAGCAGCCGCCTAGAAGCGTGACGGCGACTAATCAGCGGTTACAATAAAGTCCGCCGGACTGTTTTCTTAACGTCGCTCACCCTCTCAGGGTTCGAGTCCCAATTGGTTTACAAACAAAAAAGGAATCGCTTTTGCGATTCCTTTTTCCGTGGCGCGCTGCAAGGGACTCGAACCCCTGACCTTTTGGTTCGTAGCCAAACACTCTATCCAGCTGAGCTAGCAGCGCATATGCAATCATTCCTGATTGCCAAAGTATAGTAACACATTCCGCGGCAAAAATCAATACCTATTTCAAAAAATTTTGAAATTTCGGCGGCGGCTGCACAAGTGCCGGGCAAACGATCGGCATTATTTATGATTTTGAACGCTGCAGGCGGTCAGCGGGAGTGCGATATTTATTAAGCAAGGGCAGAAGAATCGTGAAGATAAATATTTTGATTGCATTTCGGTCTGTCTCTCCCTCGGTCTTTCTCGGTTTGATCCTATGAACTTGCGCCGCAGGTGGAATACTTGCTTTCAAGCAAAAACTCCCTCAATCCTGCGGACAGCTCCCTCGAGAGGGAGCCTAAGAGGCGGGCAACAGTTTAATGCTGCGGCATCGTGCAGATTTAGGCGGGCGAACGCAGTTCGCCCCTAACGGCGTTCAATTTACGTTTGCTTGCACTTTTGTATGCCATGTTGCCCTTGACAGAGGACGCCGTTCCCTACAATGTCGCTGAAAGATTGCGGCTTCTTTTGCCTTCCGTTACACAAGGGAGCCTTTAAAGTGCGTGGATTTCGGATTTTACGGATACGGCGTGAATAAATTTTGGGCAAAAAGTGCTTTTTGTGTGTAATTCCGTTATTCATAGATAAAGGAAAGACAACAGCATTTGCGCTCGCTTGAAATTACCAAAACTCACGTCTCAAATCATTTTATTGAGTCTCAGTAGCTTATACGGCAATTTACGACGGGATTCTGCGTTTTTCGTGCTCCGGAACGGTCAAATATGATGATTTCTGATTAATTTTACAAATAAAATGCAAAATTCTTCTTCATTTTGGATTAATTATAGGTTTACAAATAAAAAGAAAAGTGTTAATATATGCAGTGGTGTATTTTAATCACTTTTTTACTCAGCACACTATTTTAGGAGGAAAAAGACTATGGCAAGAAAAATGAAGACCATGGACGGTAACAACGCTGCGGCATATGTGTCCTATGCGTTCACGGAAGTTGCCGGTATCTACCCGATAACTCCGTCCAGCCCCATGGCAGACTACGTTGACCAGTGGTCGGCGCAGGGTCTCAAGAATATCTTCGGCACCACCGTTAAGGTTGCCGAGATGCAGTCGGAGGCAGGCGCAGCCGGCACCGTTCACGGTTCGCTCGCAGCCGGTGCTCTCACCACTACTTACACTGCATCCCAGGGCCTTCTGCTCATGATACCCAATATGTATAAAATCGCCGGTGAGCTTCTCCCCAGCGTTTTCCACGTATCGGCTCGCTGCGTTGCTTCCCACGCACTTAACATTTTCGGCGATCATTCCGATGTTTACGCCTGCCGTCAGACCGGCTTTGCAATGCTTGCAGAGACCAACCCGCAGGAAGTTATGGATCTCGGCGCTGTTGCTCACCTTGCAGCGATCAAGGGCAGAGTTCCCTTCATCAACTTCTTCGACGGCTTCCGCACCTCTCACGAGATCCAGAAGATCCAGATCTGGGACTATGAGGATCTCAAGGAAATGTGCGATATGGACGCTGTTGAGGCTTTCCGCAAGAGAGCTCTCAACCCCGAGCGCCCCGTAATGCGCGGCTCTCACGAGAACGGCGATATCTTCTTCCAGCATCGTGAGGCTTGCAACTCCTACTACGACGCTCTGCCCGCAGTCGTTGAGGAATACATGAACAAGGTCAACGCCAAGCTCGGCACCGACTACAAGCTCTTCAACTACTACGGCGCTCCCGACGCTGAGAATGTCATCGTAGCAATGGGCTCCATCTGCGATGTTGCAGAGGAAGTTATCGACTACCTCACCGCTAAGGGCGAGAAGGTCGGCCTTGTCAAGGTTCGCCTTTACAGACCGTTCTCCGCTGAGAAGCTCGTTGAAGCTATCCCCGCGACCTGCAAGAAGCTCGCTGTTCTTGACAGGACCAAAGAGCCCGGCTCACTCGGCGAGCCCCTGTTCCTTGACGTTGTCGCAGCTCTCGCAGCTACCGGCAGAAGCGATATCAAGGTCATCGGCGGCCGTTACGGTCTCGGTTCAAAGGATACTCCGCCCGCAAGCGTATTCGCAGTTTATGACGAGCTTGCCAAGGACGCTCCCAAGGCTCACTTCACCATCGGCATCAACGACGATGTTACCTATCTCTCACTCGAAGAGAAGGAAGCTCCCAACACCGCAGCCGAAGGCACCATCGAGTGCAAGTTTTGGGGCCTCGGCGGCGACGGCACCGTCGGCGCAAATAAGGACTCCATCAAGATCATCGGCGACCACACCGACAAATTCGTTCAGGCTTACTTCCAGTATGACTCCAAGAAGACCGGCGGTATCACCATCTCCCATCTTCGTTTCGGCGACAGCCCGATAAAGAGCCCCTACTATATCAATAAGGCCGACTTCGTTGCCTGCCACAACCCCTCCTATGTTGAGAAAGGCTACAAGATGGTCAACGATGTTAAGCCCGGTGGCGTATTCCTCATCAACTGCCAGTGGGATGCCGACGAGCTGAGCGCAAAGATGCCCGCAGAGGCAAAGCGCTACATCGCAAAGAACAACATCCAGCTCTACACCGTTAACGCTATCGACCTTGCCGCCAAGATCGGCCTCGGCAAGCGTACCAATACCGTCCTTCAGTCAGCATTCTTCTCACTCTCCAAGGTTCTGCCCGAGGCTGAGGCTATCGGCTACATGAAGGAGAAGGCCCAGAAGTTCATGAAGAAGGGCAAAGAGATAGTCGAGATGAACGAGAAGGCTATCGACGCCGGCGCTACCGCATATGTCAAGATCGACGTTCCCGCCGACTGGGCAGACGCAGTTGACGCCCCCGTATCCGTCACCGAGAACGGCCCCGCAAAGCTCGTTAAGATGGTTGACAGCATCATGAAGCCGGTCGGCCTCATGAACGGCGATTCGCTGCCCGTATCCGCATTCGTTGACCATGCAGACGGCACCTTCGAGCAGGGCGCATCAGCCTTCGAGAAGAGAGGCGTTGCAGTCATGGTTCCCGAGTGGGACGGCGCAACCTGCGCTCAGTGTAACCAGTGCTCCTATGTCTGCCCGCACGCCACCATCAGACCTTATGCTCTGACCGAGGAAGAGGCTGCCAACGCCCCCGCCAACGCTATCATCGTTGACAAGAAGGGCAAGGGCAAGGGTGTTTACAAGTACACCCTCGCTGTTTCTCCCCTCGATTGTATGGGATGCGGCGTTTGTATCGGCGTTTGTAAGACCAACTCCCTCAAGATGGTTCCCAGAGAGAGCCAGGACGCTATGCAGCCCGTATTCGACTACATGGTCGAGAACGTCTCCGTCAAGGAAGACCTCGCTGACAACACCGTTATCGGCAGCCAGTTCAAGACTCCGCTGCTTGAGTTCTCCGGCTCCTGCGCCGGCTGCGCCGAGACTTCATATGCTCGCCTTATCACCCAGCTCTTCGGCGACAGAATGTATATCTCCAACGCTACCGGATGCTCCTCCATTTGGGGCGGCCCCGCAGCAACTTCACCCTACACCACCGACAAGAACGGCCACGGCCCCGCATGGGCAAACTCCCTCTTCGAGGATAACGCAGAGCACGGCTTCGGCATGTATCTCGGCCAGAACGCTATCCGCAACAGCCTGATAGCCAAGGTCAAGACCGTCTCCGAGGCAGAGTGCGCCCCCGAGGAGCTCAAGGCTGCCGCCAAGGCATACCTTGACACCGTCAACGACGGCGAGGCAAACGGCGCAGCCACCAAGGCTCTCGTCGCTGCTCTTGAAGGCGTTGACTGCGACACCTGCAAGTCCATCCTTGAGAATAAAGAATACCTTGCCAAGAAGTCCGTATGGATCTTCGGCGGCGACGGCTGGGCATACGATATCGGCTTCGGCGGCGTTGACCACGTCCTCGCTTCCGGTGAAGATGTCAACATCATGGTCTTCGACACCGAGGTTTACTCCAACACCGGCGGACAGGCATCCAAGGCTTCCAACATCGGCCAGGTCGCTCAGTTTGCGGCAGCCGGAAAGTCCGTTGCCAAGAAGAGCCTTGCAGAGATAGCAATGAGCTACGGCTATGTCTATGTCGCTCAGATCGCTATGGGCGCCAACATGAACCAGACCATCAAGGCTTTGACCGAGGCTGAGGCTTATCACGGCCCGTCGATCGTCATCGCTTACGCACCCTGCGAGATGCACTCCATCAAGGGCGGCATGACCAACTGCCAGAACGAGATGAAGAAGGCTGTTGACAGCGGCTACTGGAATATGTTCCGCTTCAACCCCGCGCTCAAGGCAAAGGGCGAGAATCCCTTCACCATCGACAGCAAGCCCGCCACCGCGAGCTACAGAGACTTCATCATGAACGAAGCACGTTACTCATCACTCACCCGCTCCTTCCCCGAGAGAGCCGAGAAGCTCTTCACCCTCGCGGAGAAGACCTCAGTTGAGAGATATGAGCACCTGCTCCGCCTCAAGGATCTCTATGCCCCCAAGGCTGACTGATCCCCTGCTGAGTGATCAATAAATAACGCATCCCCTGCCGTCAGCAATGGCGGTAGGGGATGTTTCATTATATAATATGTATTTATCTTTTAAGGCTGTCGATCATTTCGATAAGGTCGATATAAAACGCCTGAGTCTGCGCCGCGTCGGCGTTGAGCCCTATCACCGTGCCGTGGTCGCCGCTCCTTGTGGGCGCGACCTGCCACACTCCCCGCTTGACATCCTTTAGCTGCGGCGGGAATTCGGCGTATTCAACGTGCGGCTCGTTGCTCGGGTATTTTGCCGACACCACGCTCACCAAGCCGTCATTCGGCCGCCACGATTCGTCGATGACTATGCCGCCCGCGGTCATACCCTTGTATGCGCCCATCGCAAGCGCAAACGGGTAGAGTATCGGCAGTGTGCCGGAAACGGGCACCTGGATATTTATCAGCGAGCTGTCAACGGTCGTGCAGTAGGAATACGAGAAATAATAGATATCGTCAACGGTGCGGATGCGTTTATTCAGCTCGGCTGCGCCGTCGGGCGAGAGGTCGTAGGCGGCGTGATCTCTGCCTGACTCCGTGACAGCCTTGATGGCGCTCTCGGCCTCCTTTTCGCTGCCTGCAGCGGAGTTGATGCCGAATTGGTCGAGCTTGAAGTCATAGATTCCGTCAACGGGCGAGCTGATGTCCGCAACCCCGAAGCAAAGGCGGGCAAGCATTTCGGTGGTATCCGTTATGCCCACAACGCCGCCGACCGAATCAAGCACCTCGGTGAGCGAGGAGCCGTTATGCGGGGCGCAGAGGGTTATGACGCTGTTGACCCAATCACCCTTGCCGCCGGTGAAAAGCGGCGAAGTCTCGCTGCCGCTCGCCGCCCGCTCAGCCTCGTCGCCGTAGGCAAGCAGCGAAGCCAAAAGCCGAACCGTTGCTCCGCCGAAGCTGTGACCGACAAGATTTATCTTAATGCGCTGACCGCCGTTTTTCTTGTCGCCCCAGCCCTCAAACATTGCGCTGTATGACCTGCCGTAGCGGGCGTGGTTATGCTCCGCCGAATGCGCCGCGCCGTAATCGACCGTTGAGCCTGTCAGCATGGCGTACAGCTCGCAGGCTCTGTCCCACGCGCTCGATATCGGGCCGACGCTCGGCATATAGACCTCATAGCCTTGAGCGGTCAGGTACTGCTTCAGGTCAAAGGTGCCGCCGCCCCAATACTGGACGGTCTTGTTTATCCCCTCGCCCTCGCCCCAGCCGCCGAGACCGTGGACAAAAACATAGGGGTACTCCACCTTGCCGCCGTTCAGCGCCCACCACGTCTCACGGAACCCGCCGTAATGCACGGGCACCGCAACGGCGGTTATAACGATGCATATCGTAAGCACGAGGGCGATAATGCGGGCTGCCTTCTTCGGTTTCTTTTTGCTCTCCTGCGGCGGGGCGGCGGCTCCGTCTGCGGGAGCGGTCACCGGGGCGAAATCGCCCTTGAGCAGGAAATCGGTCGAAATGCCGAAAAGCTCGCTCATCGCTATTATCTTATCGGTATCGGGCAGCACAGCTCCCGACTCCCACTTTGAAACGGACTGCCTCGAAACGCCGAGCGCCTCGGCAAGAGCCTCCTGCGACAGGCCCTTTTCTCTTCTTAATTTCTGAATTTTTTCTCCTATATCCATATCTTCTCCTCCTTGGCGGTTTTTTGAATACAACCGCATTATATCCCGCTTGAGCCGCCGAAGCAACCAACTTTAATATACATTTTGAAAATTATCGCCGATGTAAACCCGAGTTTACATCGTTTTGCGGCGAAAATTGCCGTTTATATTATGATAATAGCATTTTTCAGCCGTGCAGTCAATGGAATTATATCAAAAAAGCGATCGGGAGCATATCCCGACCGCAATGTGACTGTTTACTTTTCGCCTTTTTTCATCACCATGTTGTGCGTGAATGAGAATGTGCCTCTGATGCGGGCGATGGGCGAGGGATTCCACTCCTGCGGCGGGGCGGGCTTGATGCCGAGCCGCTCAAGGTGCGGGGCGTAGATCCTGAATCGGCGCATAAAATCCGCCGCGCTCTTATTTTCCCTATCCGTCCAGCCCGTCTCGGCGACGGCGGCAAGCCTCGGGAAGAATAATTCACAGAGCCTGTCAAAGTTGTTGATAAACTCCGTCCATATGGGCGTTTCAACACCGATTATATTCTCGGGCTTCTTCAGCTTCTTGGGCGCAGGCTCATAATTATAGGTCTTGATCAGCGGAGTCATGGCGTAGGGGTAGTCGCAGTAGTAGTGGAAGAAATCGGAGGCTATGACCTTGCCGCCCTTGTCGGCGAAGGCATAGGAGCGCTTCTTTTTATCCATCCACATCTGCACGGTGACGCTGCCGTCGACTATGCCGCTGTTGAGGCTCTCGTTCCAAACTATCGCCTTCCTGCCCTTGGAGGCGAGGAACTCAACGATCTGATTCGTGAACCAGCCCTGCAGCTCCTCCTCGTTTTTGAGTGAATTCTCTTTGATGCGCCTTTGGCAATCGGGGCAGCTCTGCCAATGCTTCTTGGGCGCTTCGTCGCCGCCGATATGGATATATTCCGAGGGGAAGATATCAACGATCTCTGAGAGAATGTCAAACACGACCTGCAAGGTCTCATCCTTGCCGGCGCAGAGGATATCCTCAAAAATGCCCTGGTGGGTCTTGACCTCGACCTCGCCGCCGGAGCATGAGAGCTGCGGGCAGGCATGGAGCAGGGCGGAGCAATGGCCGGGCACGTCGAATTCGGGAATGACGGTGATGAAACGCTCGGCGCAGTAATCGACTATCTCGCGCAGCTCGTCCTTGGTGAAGCAGCCGCCGTATTCGCCGTGCTCATCAAGGCTGCCGAAGGCGGAGTCGGGTCTGACAGAGGCTTTCTCGGTTATCTCGGGGTGGGAGTCGAGCGTCAGGCGGAAGCCCTGATCGTCCGTCAGGTGCCAATGCATCCTGTTCATCTTGACCTCTGCGGCAGCGTCGATTATCTTCTTCGTCTGCTCGACGGTGAAGATATGGCGCACGGTGTCAAGCATAAAGCCCCTGTATTTATAAGCGGGTCTGTCCTCAATACGGACTCTGGGGCAGCTTTCGCCGAGCTGAGCGAGGGTCTGCTCGCCGTAGAATTTACCGCTCGGCGAGCCGTAGCGCAGCTCGATGCCGCTCTTTACGACAGTGAGCACATACGCCTCGTCCGCAAGGGACTTGTCCTCGATATAGGTTATCTCAAGCTCCGACGGATCGACTTCGCCGCCGAGGAACTCGACCTTGTTAGGCTTGGGTATTACGTCAAGTCTTTTCATAATATACCTCTTTAAAAACAAATATATATTCTAATTTAAAAAGCGGGCTGCATGGAAACAGCCCGCCTAAGTATTAGTCTTTGTCCTTGTCCTTGCCTTTATCCTTATCCTTGTCTTTGGGCTTGGAGTCGCTGTCCTCGTCCTCGTTCTCCTCTTTCGGGAGGATCTCGACCTTGATCTCGCCTATACGGCGATCCTCAAAGTTGAGGACGGTGAAGCGGAGATTATCATATTCGGCGACGGCGGGCTCCGGGTCGCTCTCGGACGGGAGATAACCGAGCAGGCTGATGACGAAGCCGCCGAGGGTGTCGTAATCGCCCTCCGGGAGCTTGGTGCCGACCAGCTCGTCGACCTCGTCGAGGTCGGTGATACCGTCAATGGTAAATGTAGTCTCGTTTATCTGGACTATTTCTTCGTCCTCGTCGTCGTATTCGTCCTGGATATTGCCTACGATGGATTCAAGCACATCCTCAAGGGTAACTATGCCGGCGGTGCCGCCGTATTCATCGACCACCACCGCGAACTGCGTGTGGCTGTCGTTCATCGCCTTGAAGAGATCGCCGCAGCTCTGAGTTTCGGGCACATAGAGCGCCTTACGCATGACCTTGGATATAGTCAAATCTGCGGGAATGTTGTGACCGACGTATTTTAACAGATCCTTGGCATAGAGGACGCCGACGATGCTGTCGGGGTCGTCCTCATACACGGGGATCCTGGAGTAACCGTTTTCAATGGCAAGCTCGGCGACCTCCTCGAGCGAGCGGGAGACTTCGATCGCCGTCATGTCGGTGCGGTGGGTCATTATATCGCCTGCGTCAAGGTCGTCGAATTCAAAGATGTTGTCTATCATCTCTTTTTGCGAGTCCTCGATAACGCCTTTTTCGCCGCCGACATCGACCATCATACGGATCTCCTCCTCGGTGACGTTTTCTTCGTCAGCGTTGGGGTCAAATCCGAACAGACGGACCACGCCGTTGGTCGACACGGAGAGCACCTTGACAAATGGCTTGGCTATCTTCGCAATGAACAGCAGGATACCTACCACCTTGAACGACACTTTTTCGGGCACCTGCATCGCGATCCTCTTGGGGGCAAGCTCGCCCAAAACGAGTGAGAAATAAGAGGTGATGATGGTGATAAGCACGACGGAAATGCCGTTTATGACGCTCTCGGGTATGACGTTGACTATCGCGGTGTGTTTAAGTGCATTCATGAGCAGGTCGGCGAAATTCTGTGACGCCGAAGCCGATGCAAGGAAGCCCGCGAGGGTAACGCCTATCTGAATAGTGGAGAGGAACCTGTTGGGGTTCTCGGTGAGCTTAACGATCTGCTTTGCTTTTTTATTGCCCTCCTCGGCGAGCTTCTGCATCTTGGTGTCGTTGAGGGAGATTATCGCTATCTCGCTCATCGCAAAGAATGCGTTGAAGAAGATGAGGACAAAAAGCAGGACTAATTTAAGAATAATATCGAGCGCAGGGCCGGGGTCATCCATGTGGGATTTTCTCCTTTCGGTTTTTGCGGGAATGTAATAATCCCCGAGTATTACTGATTATTTTATCATATGGAACTTTTGTTGTCAACATTCCGTTTTGCATTCTACGGCCTCTCACGCCGAGCAAGACCGCCGCAAAGGGGAAAATCCGCTTGAAACGGGCTTTTACGGTCAAAAATGACTAAAAACCGAAAAATTCGGCTCTGTACCGAAAAGCGGACACAAAGTTGCTGACAAAACGATTAATATATGATATAATTTATTATAATATTTTATCAATAAGGTGAAAGCTATGCTGTATCTGATACTCGCCCGTGCCGGCGGGGGCAAAACCACCCATATCACCGAGCTGATAGACGGCTTCTCCGCCGCAGGTAAAAAGATAACTCTCATCGTGCCCGAGCAGTTCTCATTTATGAGCGAAAAGACAATGCTCGGCAGGATGGGAGCGGAGCGCTTTGCCGGCATCGACGTGCTCAGCTTCACGAGCCTTGCCGAGAAGCTGGTCGGCAAGCCCGCCTTCCACGAGCGCAGGCGGCTCGACGAGCCCGCGAAGGCGGCGCTGATGAGCTTCGCACTTGAGGCAGTCAAAGATAAGCTCAACCTTTACTCCGAGCATACCGAGAGAAGCTCCGTGATAGAGGAGTTCGTGTCGCTTGCCTCTGAATTCAAGCAGAGCGCCGTGCCGCCCGAGCAGCTGGCTCTCGCCGCGGCGGAGATGGAGGACTGCCTGCTGAAAAGCAAGCTCGCCGATATCTCGCTCACCCTCGAAGCATATAACGCCTTGGTCGGCAGCAGCTATTTTGACCCCGACGACCTGCTCGGCGAGCTGAACGAGCTGCTGCCCGAGAGCGATTATTTCGCCGACAGGCTTGTATTCATCGACAGCTTCAGGGGCTTCACCGCTCAGGAGCACAAGGTCATCGAGCATATGCTCAGGCGCTCGCCCGCCGTCTATGTCACCCTCTGCACCGAGGATCTGAGCAACATGGGCGATGAGACGGATCTCTTTGCCCACACCAAGCGCACCGCCGCAAAGCTCATTGAATCGGCAAAGAGGAATTCCGTGGCGGTCGCAAAGCCGCAGTATCTTTCAAAAAGAAGCAAATTCAATAATTTCCCGCCGCATTTCCGCCGATACGCCGCGCCGGAGCTTGCAGCCCTCGAGCAGGAGCTTTTTTCCCCGTCGCCGAATGTATATGAGGACGACTGCCCCGGGATCACCCTGTGCCGAGCCGAGGATATCTACGCCGAGTGCGAATTCATCGCCTGCACGGCAAAGAAGCTCATGCGTGAAAACGGGCTTCGCAGCAGGGATATAGCCGTTATCGCAACGGACAGCGCCGCCTATGAAGCGCCGCTCAGAAGCGCCCTTCGCAAATGCGGCATCTCCGTCTTTGAGGACAGCCGCCGCCCCGTGGACGCTTCGCCGATAGTCGCTCTCGTGCTCAGCGCGGCTCAGATAGCCTGCAAGGGCTTCGACACCGAGGCCGTCATGCGCTACCTTAAAACGGAGCTTGCGGGGCTGAGCGTCGACGAGACCGCCGAGGTCGAGAACTACTGCTACCTCTGGCAGATAAATTACGGCGACTGGCTGCACGAATGGGATAAGAATCCCTCGGGCTTCGGCGAATTCACAGACTCCGACGCCGAGGAATTACAACGCCTCAACGAATTGCGTTTAAGAATAATCTCACCTCTTTGCAGGCTGCGTGACAAGCTCGCCGAGAGTCTGACAGGCGGTGAAGCGGCACAAGCGCTGCTTGATTTGTTGGAGGGCATAAATGCGCCCGAGAATATCCGCCTGCTTGCCCGCAGGCTCGCCGAGCAGGGCGAGGAGGGCATGGCGCTGGAGCTTGACCGCATCTGGGAGCTGCTCATGGATATGCTCGACAGCCTTGAGACCGTCTCACGCGACCGAGTGCTCTCGCCGAAAAAATTCTTTGACCTGCTCAAGCTGATGCTGAATATCCGCACCGTCGGCAGCCTGCCGCAGGGGCTTGACGAGGTGACCATCGGCTCCGCGGACAGGATAAGGGTGGCTTCGCCCAAGGCCGTATTCATAGCGGGCGCAAATGCGGGCGTTTTCCCCGCCGGCGCTGCCTCGGGCTCCGCTCTGACGGATAACGACCGCCGCAGACTGCTTGAAATGGGCATTGAGCTTGCGAGCTTCGGCGAATATCAGCTCGCCGAGAGCAAGCTGATAGCCTACAGCGCCCTTTGCTGCGCCGGCGAGAGGCTCTATATCTGCTGCCCCGAGCGCGGCTCACAGGGCGAGCAGCTTGCGCCCTCCGAGCTATATGTTAAGATAAAAACGCTCTTCCCCGCCTGCCGTGAAATCAAAACGGACGGAGCGGACGACCTGTATTATATCGAGGGCAGGGAGCTTGCGTTCGAGCGCCTTGCCAAGACCTCCGACCCCCGCCTGCGTGCGTCTCTGCTCGAATACTTCGGCAATGACGGCGAATATGCGGGCAGGATATCCGCTCTCGAGAGGGCGGGCGGCATGAGGAACTTCGCCGTCGCCGACCGCTCCGCCGCCGAGGCGCTTTTCGGCAGAGACATGAACATCTCCGCCTCACGGGTCGAGAGCTACTATAAATGCCCGTTCTCCTACTTCTGCCGCTACGGGCTCAAAGCCATGCCGCGCAAAATTGCGGAGCTCGACCCGATGCAGAGGGGCAACGTCATCCACCATGTGCTCGAGGAGCTGCTGCGCTCCTATCCTCAATCGGCGCTCTCGGCAATGTGCAGAGACGAGCTTTACGACATCATATATGCCATAATGGAAGAATACCTTATGCGTGTGCTCGACGGCAAGGGCAGGAGCGAGAGATTCCTTTATCTCTATAAAAAGCTCGCCTCCGCCGTATGCGACGTTGCGGAGCGGCTGATAAAAGAGCTGTCACAGAGTGACTTCCGCCCCGTTGAATTCGAGATGAAGATAGGCCCCGACGGCAAGCTGCCCTCCTATGAGCTGTCCGATCCCGAGGGCAGGATAAGGGTTTTCGGCGCCGTTGACAGGGTCGATATCGCCGAGATAGACGGCAAGCGGTATTTCAGAATTATCGACTACAAATCCTCGGGCAAGGATTTCCGCCTGAGCGACGTGATGCAGGGCCTCAATATGCAGATGTTCATCTATCTGTTCGCTATTTGGCAGTCGGGCAGAGGTGAGCTGAGCGGCGCTATGCCCGCAGGCGTGCTCTATTACCCCGCAAATTCGCCGATGATCTCCGCCCCGAGAGACGAGGACGAGGAGAAAACCGCACTCGATATACAGAAAAAATGCCGTATGCAGGGCATAGTGCTCAGCGACTGCGACGTGGTCATAGCCATGGACAGGAGCGCGAGCGGGCTGTATATCCCCGTGGATTTCAAAAAGGGCGAGATGTCCGGCTCGCTAATCGGGCTTAGCCAGCTTGCAAAGCTCAAGGAGAAAGCGGACGGGCTGCTGCTGCAAATGGCGGAGCAGCTCAGGGGCGGCGAGATATCCGCCCTGCCCGCCGAAGGCAGGAGCTACAAGGAGGTCTGCAAATACTGCGACTACAAAACGGTTTGCGCCTACGAGGACGGCATACCCGTGAGGGCTCTCAGTGACGACAAGCTCGCGGATGTGCTCGCGGCGCTTTCAAAGGGGGATGAAAACGATGAAGTGGACTGAGGATCAGCAAAAGGCGATAGAGGCCCGTAAAGGTACTTTACTTGTCAGCGCCGCCGCAGGCTCGGGCAAGACCGCCGTGCTCGTCGAGCGTGTTATTCAGCGGCTTTGCGACAGCGAGGATCCCTGCGGAGTGGAGCAGCTGCTCATCGTGACCTTCACAAACGCCGCCGCGGCGCAGATGAAAGAGAAGATATCCGCCGCGATAGGCGCAAGGATCGCGCTCGACCCGTCAAACAAACGCCTGCGCCGCCAGCAGCTGATGCTGCCGTGCGCAAGCATATGCACGATAGATTCATTCTGCATCGGCCTTGTGCGTGAGAATTTCCACGCGCTCGGCATTTCGCCCGACTTTGAGCTGCTCGACGAGGGCAAGCGCACGATTTTGAGGAATCAGGCGGCGGAGACCGTCGTTGAGGCGAAATACGAGAACGCTTCACCCGATTTTCTGCGCCTTTGCGCCCTGATAAGCAGTGCAAGGGACGATCAGCCGCTCGTCGACGCAGTGCTGAAATTATACGAATTGTCTCAGGCATACCCGTTCCCAGAGCGGTGGCTGAATTCACTATGCGACGAATTCGAGGCCGAGCGACCGATAGAGGAAACGCCCTGGGGCAGGCTGCTGACGGGTGAGGCCGCCCGCTTCCTGAGAAGCGCCTGCGGCGACATCGACCGCTGCCTTGGAATGCTTGCCGAGGAGCCTGAGCTTGAGGCAAAATACGCCCCGACCTTCCTTGACGACAGAGCCATGCTCTCATCGCTGCTCGAAACCGCGGAGGGCGACGAATGGGACGAGCTATGCCGCCGCTATGCCGCCGCCGCATTCGGCAAAATGGGCACCGCGCCGAGAGGCTGCGTCTCCTATATCAAGGAGGCCTGCGGCGTTATCCGCAAAAAATACAAGGCGGATTTCGAGAAGCTCGGCGAATTCCTCACCATCAGCGCCGAGGAGCACGCCGCCGACGTCGCCGCCCTTGCGCCCGTCGTGAGGGAGCTTATCGGCACGGTCAACGACTTTGCCGCCGAATTCGCCCGCCTGAAACTTGAGGAGAACTCCGCGGATTTCTCCGACACGCTGCATTTCGCACTGAAGCTGCTCGTGCGCGAGACCACCGACGGATATGAGAGAACTCCCCTCGCCGCCGCTCTCTCTGAGAATTACGCCGAGATACTCGTTGACGAATATCAGGATGTCAACAAGGCGCAGGATATGATATTCTCCGCCCTCTCGAGGGATGAAAGCAATCTTTTCATGGTCGGCGACGTGAAGCAGAGCATCTACCGCTTCCGCCAGGCGATGCCCGAGATATTCCTCGCAAGGCGCGACAGATACGCCGAATACGAGGGAGGCAGCTACCCCGCAAGGGTCACTCTGGGCAAGAATTTCAGAAGCCGCAGCGGAGTGACCGACATTGTCAACTACATCTTCTCCGCCGTCATGAGCCGCGAGGCGGGCGGGCTTGAATACGATAAAGGCGAGCATCTCGAGGCAGCCGCCTCTTACCCCGAGAGGGAGGGCGCGGACGCCGAGCTTTGCCTTATCGAGAGTGAGGATAACGCCCTGCACGATCAGGCGGTATTCGCCGCTAACTACATTGAGCACGCCGTTGCGGGCGGGCTGCAAGTGACCGAGGGCGGCGCTCTCCGCACGGCTCGGTATAAGGACTTCTGCCTGCTATTCGCAAGCACCAAAAACAGCGCAGGCGAATTCATCGCCGAGCTGAACCGCCGGGGGATACCCGTGAGCTGCGAATCGGGCGGCGGATTCCTGACCTCGCCCGAGATATCGTTTATGATATCGCTGCTGAAGGTCATCGACAACCCCGTTGACGATATCCCGCTCACCGCCGTGCTGCTCTCGCCCGTGTTCGGCTTCCTGCCCGACGATCTGGCGCTGATGCGGGCGGCTCATCGTGACGGCTCAATCTATCACTGCCTTGTGAACGCTGCTGAGAGCGGCGACGCGAGGGCGGCTGCGTTCCTTGAGCGCCTCGGCGGATTCCGCAGGATCGCCTGCACCGTCAAGGCGGGCGAGCTGGTACGTCGGCTCGTGGAGGAGACAGGCTATGCGGCGATAGTCTGCGCCATGAAGGAGCCAGACACCCGCAGGGCAAACCTCAACCGCTTCATCGACCTTGCCAACAGATTTGAGAGCATGGGCAGCGTTGCAGGGCTGATAAGATATATAGATAAAATAATCAAAAGCGGCGGCGACATTGCCGGCTCGGATTCCTCGGGCGCGGCGGACGCCGTGAGCATCATGACGATACATAAGAGCAAGGGGCTTGAATTCCCCGTCTGCATTCTCGGCGACTGCCAAAAGGCATACAGCGACCGCAGCCTGAGGGATGACCTGATAATAGCCCCCGAGAGTGGGATAGGCATCAAGAATAACAAGGGCAGGGTGAAATTCGACACCCTCCCCCGCCTCGCCGCAAAGCTCGAGACGAAGCGCTCCGAGCGCTCCGAGGCTCTCCGAGTGCTCTATGTGGCTCTGACGAGGGCAAAGGAGAAGCTGATAATGCTCTCCTCCGCCAAGGATTGGGGCAAGAGCCTCGCGGCGATAGCCGCAAAGAGCGGCTGCTCCGAACGCATCGACCCCTACACCGTCGGCGGGTTCACGAGCTACAGCGAGGCTATAATCTCCGCGCTTTTGCGCCATCCGAATGCCAACGCCCTGCGTATGGCGGCGGGCGTGCCGTCGGGCTTCACCGTGCCGTGTGACACGCCGCTGAAAGCCTCGATAATCAAGGCGGGCGAAGCCGAGGAAGCGGCGAAAGAGGCTCCGTCTGTCGCACCCGACCCCGTGCTGCTCGCCGAGATAGAGCGGCGGCTCGGCTACGAATATCCCTTCTCGCAGCTTGAGGGAGTCGTCGCCAAGCGCATAGCCTCGAAGCTCGACCCCACCGAGGCGGACAGCGAATACTTCGCCTCCCGCAGGCCGTCGTTTGCGGGCAGGGGCAGGCTGACGCCCGCCCAGAGGGGCACGGCGACCCACCGCTTCATGCAGTACGCCGATTATTCGCGGGCGTGCAAGAGCGTTGCCGACGAGCTTACGAGGCTCACCGAGGACGGAATGCTCACAGCCGAGGAGGCGAACGCCGTGGACGCAAGGGCAGTCGCCCGATTCTTTGACAGCGGTCTCTACGCCCGAATGAGCCGTGCGGAGCGGATATATAAGGAATACTCCTTCACCTGCTCCGTGCCCGTGAGCGAGCTGTATCCGCAGCTGCCGTGCGGGCTTGCCGACGGCGAAGTGGTGCTGATAGAGGGCGTCGCGGACTGCGCCTTTGTCGAGGGCGGCAAGCTGGTAGTGGTCGATTACAAGACGGATAAGGCATCAAGCGCCGCCGAGCTTGCCGAACGCTACGGAGCGCAGCTCGGAATTTATCGCCGCTGCCTTGCCGAGGTGCTCGGAATGCCCGTAAAAGAGACGGTCATCTATTCATTCCGCCTGAACGAAAGCATAACTCTGTGATAAAACGACCCCGTGTGCGTTCTGCACACGGGGTTTGATGTATACCCGGATTTTACTGCCCGTATTCGTCAATACGCTTCCATTCGAGCTCGACGGGCGTTGCATCGCCGATGTTTTCATCACGCAGGGATTCAAATTTAGCGTGGTCGATCATGACCTCCTTGCCGTTCATGCCGGTCACTGTGGCATATGTATCGCCATCAAAAAGATAGGCCGCACAGTTGAGCTTTAATTCACCGGCTTCATATGATAAGAACGAATAATTAGGGTCTTCTTTGTCTCCCCAAGTTGTTAATATCATACCGTTTGTCAACAGAACCCTGTCCCATATAAAGTCCATATTCCACCAGCTTCGGCTGTTCATTTTTACCGCTTCACCGTTTTTTACAGCATAAACGCTTGTAATAACCAGTTTTCTCGGTGGGGTGGGTGACTCGGTATATACTCCTGTCTTTTCCCAGCCGCCGAGAAGCAATTCCTCTACGCCGTCACCGTTAAGATCATTCCGAGAATAATAAACATCGGGATAATATTTAATGTATTTGTCAAAGCTCTCCGCACTGAAGCCTTTGAAATCATCATCCGTTTCCCAAATTTTACGAAATTCTTCGCATCTCTCCTTGATTATTACGGAATACGGGTCGGATGGGTCAATTCTAACATTTTTGGTATAGAAAACTTGAGCTCGTGTTTCAAGCGCCCCTGTCGTGTTTGCGTAGATCGGCGTCGTCTCGGCTTCTTTGCCCACATCCGCTCCGCAGGAGCAGAGGAGGAGCAAAAGCATAACTGCTATTAATAAGACTGCTTTCTTCATTTTGTCCTCCTTATTTCGTTATTCGCAAATCCGTGTATATACCGCCGTCATTTTTTGATTACCGTTTTACGCGGCAGCCAAATTATGGCTCACCAAAATTATATATGATAATAGATTGAATGTCAATATTTTGTGAATTATTCAGTCTGACTATTGAAACAATACGGCTGTGAAACTATGCGCAAAATCTGCCCGCGGCACACCTCATCCGTCTCGCGGCTCGATGATTTTTACTGTTAGCTTGCAGTCAAGTCGGCTCCCTCTGACGAGGGAGCCGGCGCGGAGCGACTGAGGGAGAGACTCAGCAAACTGTTGCCTGTTTCTTGGGCTCCCTCCTGAAGGAGCTGTCCGTAGGACTGAGGGAGTTTTTTGCGAAAAACATCTCGCCGATAAGCATAACTTCGATTTAATCAACGGTCGCTTGCGGAGAAGACGAATTTTTACTGTCAGCACTGTAATTTTATGCGGGCGAACACAGTTCGCCCCTAACAGTGTTCAATTTCCATTACAGTTTTGTTTGCGGGATGCCGAGGACGTCATCCCCTACGATCGAATTGCGGTTGATTCGTTATATATTCAGCAAAATTTTGACTTAAACAGCTACCGGACAATCCCTCCGTCACGGCTCACGCCGTGCCACCTCCCTTTACACAAGGGAGGCGAGGGCAAGTGTAAACATTTGAAAAAATTATATGTGGCGATGTTATCGCCTTCCTACAAATCAAGCCGAAATCCGCCGCAAATCTGCAAAAATTCTGCGAAATCGGGGCTACGGGGGCGATATATTGGGCACTATGTCGGTCGTGGGCATCAAAGAGTGAAAAATCGCTGTGAAATCCGCCGAATCTCAAAAAAGGGGTTGACATTTTTGCTTTAGCGTGCTAATATGATAACACAGCAACACGATACAACAACAAATCAAATCGTGACGAAAACAAAAAAGGAGAAATTACCATGAAAAAGCTTACAGCACTCATTCTTGCCGCAGTTATGATGTTTGCGCTCGTTGCTTGCGGCAGCAACGGCGACGATGTTACCACCACCGCAGCGGGCGACGCCGCCGGCACCACCGCCGCAGCGGACAGCGACCTTGCATATGTCAAGAGCAAGGGCACCCTCGTAGTCGGCATCACCGATTTCGCTCCCATGGATTATCAGGAAGCAGGCAGCGACGAATGGATCGGCTTTGACGCGGATATGGCAAAGGCATTCGCAAAGAGCCTCGGCGTTGAGGTCAAGTTCATCCCCATCGACTGGGACTACAAAGTTGCAGAGCTTAACAACAAGTCAATCGACTGCGTTTGGAACGGAATGACCCTCACCGAAGAAGTTACCGCAGCTATGAGTTGCTCCGACGCGTACTGCAACAACGCTCAGGTCGTTATCGTCCCCGCCGACAAGGCTGATTCCTACAAAACCGCCGAGGATTGCAAGTCCCTTCAGTTCGCAGTTGAAGCAGGCTCCGCAGGTAAGCAGGCCGCTGAAGCAAACGGCTTTACGTTCACCGAGGTCGTCGATCAGGCCACCGCTCTTTCAGAGGTCGCAGCAGGCACCGCAGACGCAGCTATCATCGACTCCCTGATGGCAGCCGCAATGGTCGGCGAAGGCACCAGCTACGCTTCACTCACCTACACTGCCTCCCTCACCACCGAGGAATACGGCGTCGGCTTCCGCCAGGGTTCCGACCTCACCGCCGCCCTCAACGAATTCTTCGCAGCAAGCAAGGCTGACGGCAGCATGGAGAAGACCGCAGAGACCTACGGTGTTCAGGCGGCTCTCATCAAGTAATCAAGTTGCTCACATTATAATAGGAAACAGAGGACGGTAAAACGCCCTCTGTTTTCGCCGTATAAATACAGATTTTAAGGATGTTTTCTAATGAATTTTCAACTCTTTAAGGAGCAATTCCCGATTGTTTTTGACTCGCTGAACGCCGGATTTCTCCAAACAATGAAGCTTTTCACGATTTCTCTTGTCGGCTCCATTCCTCTGGGGCTTATAATCTCATTCGGCTCAATGTCCAAATTCAAGCCGCTTTCACTGCTTGTCAAGACTGTAGTCTGGGTCATCAGAGGCACCCCGCTGATGATACAGCTGCTGATAATTTACTTTTTCCCCGGCCTCGTGATGAAAAACAACATCTGGGGCAGCGGCGAGGAGGGGCGCTTCATAGCCGCCTGCGTCGCGTTCGTCTTTAACTACGCCTGCTATTTCTCCGAGATATACAGGGGCGGCATTCAGGGCGTGCCCAAGGGTCAGCAGGAGGCGGGGCAAGTGCTCGGCCTCTCAAAGAGCCAAATTTTCTTCAAAATTACCCTCATGCAGATGATAAAGCGCATAGTGCCGCCGATGTCAAACGAGATAATCACCCTCGTCAAGGACACCTCCCTCGCCCGCATAATCGCATTCCAGGAGATAATCTGGGCCGGTCAATCCTTTATCAAAGGCTCAAAGGGCATTGCCGGTCAGATGTGGCCGCTGTTTTTCACGGGAGTTTACTATCTCATATTCAGCGGAGTGCTGACTGCGCTGTTTAACAAGATCGAGAAGAAGCTCAGCTACTTCAAGGTCTGAGGAGGTGCGGAGAATGTCAATTTTAGAGGTAAAAAATCTTTCAAAGAGCTTCGGCAGCACCGAAGTGCTCAAGGATATCAGCTTCACGCTTGAGAAGGGCGACGTGCTGAGCATAATCGGCTCCTCCGGCAGCGGCAAAACGACCATCCTGCGCTGCATCAACCAGCTTGAGACCGCCGACAGCGGCTATATCGCCGTGGACGGCGAGGTGTTCTTCGACGGCAGGCCTGCCTATAAGAATGCGGATGAAAAGCGCAAAAAGCAGCTGCTTGTCGGTCTTGTATTTCAGAATTTCAACCTTTTCCCGCACTACAGCGTACTGGATAACGTGACCCTTGCGGCAAAGCTCCTTGCAAAGGAAAAGCCTGATTACAAGAAGAACGCTAAGGCGATAAACGCCGAGATCGAGGATAAAGCAAAGGTGCTGCTCGGCAAGGTCGGCCTCTCGCAGAAGCTCGGCAACTACCCCTGCGAGCTTTCGGGCGGCCAGCAGCAGCGGGTTTCGATAGCCCGCGCGCTGATGCTCGAGCCGAAGATACTCTTCTTTGACGAGCCCACCTCGGCGCTCGACCCCGAGCTGACAGGCGAAATACTCAAGGTCATCAAGGATCTTGCCGCGGAGCACATGACGATGGTCATCGTCACGCACGAGATGGCGTTTGCCCGCGACGTATCGAGCCGCATAATCTTCATGGACGGCGGAGTTATCGTTGAGGACGGCACACCCGAGCAGGTCATCGAGCACCCCACGCAGGAGCGCACAAAGGAATTCCTCAGCCGTTACGGCGACTGATAAGCAAAAGCAAGACCGAACGTGTACTTTTCGTATACGTTCGGTCTTTTGTTATCGCCGCTTAATCGAACAAGGCAGCAAAAAAGCTGCATCCGCTTTGAGATGCAGCTTTATAATTATCTTGTTATGCGTTGACTTCTTCTTTTTCTTCCGATGCTTCAGCGGCCTCGGCGACAATCTCTTCGTTGTAGCCCTTCTCCGCCATGGCCTTAGCCATCATCTGATGAATGGTGTCGATATCGGTGCCTGCCGCGACAAGCTCAAAATACTCCTCGGCGGGAATGCCGCCGACATAGCACTGCTTATACTTAACGGCAACGCCCTTCTTGGCGATGATTATGTTGATGGCGAGCAGCAGCACAAGAGTACCGATATAGACATATGCGCCGTACTGGACGGAGCCGGTAACGAACTCGGGGAACACGCCGTGGATATCAGTCGCAAACTTATTGAAAGCGAAGACGGAAGCAATCGCAAAAGCGATGTCAAGACAGTTGAGGGTTATATTTCTGGCATTGCCCTTGGGGCCGCAAGCCATGGTGAGCAGCACGAGGCTGACTATGACGATTACGAGCGAGAGCAGGACGGAAATAAGGGCGACCGCGTATGCAACGAATGCGGAGCCGACTATCGAGGAGCCTGTCATGGTGAACAGAGCACCGAAATCAATAGAGGAAACGAGATTATAGATCTCGATGGCATTTATGTTCTTTGCGGTCTCCTCAATGAACGGGCCGTTGAATGCGACCTTGCACAGCGGCAGCATGAGGGCTGCTATCGGGAGCACCGAAAGGATTATCCTGACTATGGTGAGCGGCGAGCCGACGAAAGAAGCCTTGAGCCTGTCGAGCTTCTTCTGAAGGTGGGCGTGCTCGGCCTCGGCGGCATCCGCCTCATTCATAAGTCTCTCTTCTCTGCCGTAGTAAACAAGATTCACGCCGCAGCCGGGGCAATTGGGGCGCCAATCAAAAATTGTAAGACGGCGGCCGCACTTCGGACATTTAGCCATATTTTTTCCTCCAAACACTAATTGCGTAATACACTGTAGTATTTTATCATATTACGGAAATTAAATCAATTGTAAACTATAGCCAAAAAGCAAGCCGGTTTTTCGGCAAAATGCCCATCAGGTCATGCCGCCGTCAGCAGTTATGACCTGGGCGGTGACGTAATCCGAGTCGCTGCCCGCAAGGAAAGACACAACGCCGGCTATCTCGCCGGGCAGACCGAAGCGCCCCATCGGTATCTCGTCCGCGAGGGCGGCTCGCTCATCGGAGCTGAGATTTGAATTCATCTTAGTGTCTATCGCCCCGGGGGCAACGCAGTTGACCTGGATATTGCTCGGCGCAAGCTCCCTCGCAAGCGCCTTGGTGAGGCCTATCACGGCCGCCTTGGTCGCGGAATACACCGTCTCGCACGAAGCGCCGTAAACGCCCCACATCGAGGATATATTGATTATCTTGCCGCTCTTTTGATTCACCATGAACGGCACGGCGCACTTGCAGCAGTTGAAAACACCCTTAAAGTTAACGCCGGTGATAAAGTCGAACTCCTCCTCGGTGATATCGGTGAAGAGCTTTTGCTGGGCAACTCCCGCATTGTTGACAAGCACAGAAACGCCGCCGAATTCCTCGGTGGCGTCTGCAAAGACAGTATTCATTTGTGAGTAGTCGGCAACGTCGGCGCGGTATATCTTATACTCCGCCCCGATTACGTCAAGCTCGGCGGCGAGGGAGGCGATGCCCGCCTCGTCGCTCCTGTAGCAGGCCGCTACGGCGAAGCCGTCACGGGCAAGGCGCAGCGCAATGCTGCTGCCTATCCCGCCCGAGGCTCCGGTTATCAATGCACACTTCTTTTTCATAGTCCTTATGTCAAAGTCGAATAGTCAAAGTTCTCGCCCATTATCTTGGTCATATCGAAATAACCCGAGGGTATCTTCATCTTTGACTTGTCTGCGCCCTTCTTGAGGGTGCTTATTTCGATTATTGCAGGCGAGCCGTCAGAGGAAATGCTCTCGATCCTCTTGAGATCGCCGTTTGAATCAAAGTAATACTTCGTGGTATCGCCGTCGGATTCATACACGTCGCAGGTGTATTTCTTGCCGCCCACGGTGACTTCGGCGCTCGAAACATACTTGGAGTTATCGTCGTTTGCGCCGCCCTCGATAAGGTCGGGGTCAAGGATAGTGTCAAGGACATCCTGGGGCACTTCCATATAGCATCTCATCGCGGGGATGACAAGATAGAGCTTGCCGCCCGTAACGATGAACGCAGCTTTGAGGGCGCCCTTGCCCTCAACGGGCATATTGGTCTCGACATAGAGGTCGTCGCCGCTCCTCATCAGAGTAATGGGCATACGCACGGTGGAGCCGTCGACCTCGGCTTCGATAGTTGCGGAGAGCGTGAAGCTCTCGCTCTTGATTATCTCTTTGAAGTTCTTCTCAAAGGTCTCACGCTGGGGCTTGCCGTCCGCGCCGGTGACAGGCTCGATCTGTTTGAAGTCGTCGTCGGGCACAAGGCCGTCCGCCATATCGAGCTTCGGCTCGGTGACCTTGGTGTCGATCAGCTCGTCAAGAGACGAGGGGTCGTTGAAAGCGTCGAGGAACGACTGCGCCTCGGGTGAGAAGGTGTTGGAGTCGGTGGTCGAGGCAAGCACGCGCTTGGTCTCGATAACAACGTCATCCTTCTTGACAAATATCGTGTTGCCGTCGGAATCAATGTAGAAATACTCTATCTCGCCGTTCTCCTTGATCCTGGTCTGCACGTTTCTGGTAACGCCCTCGTCATCGACGATATAAACCTGCGACTCGATAGTGAACATATCGGTTTTTTCGAGCTGTTTACAGGATGCGAATCCGAATGCCAGCGCGAACACCAGCACTATCGCAATTATGTTCTTCCTCATGTCTAATATTACCTCCGAGTGAGTCTTATCAACCGCATAAGGTGCGGGACTATATATAGAATAGCCCATTTTCGCATTTAAATCAAGTATAGAACATAAAATAATATTAGAGAAATTGTAAAGCTTTTGTTGCCGAATTGTAACGTCGCCGAAATTTTTAAACTAAATAGTAAAAAAGACTTGCAAAATTGAAATAAATACTATATAATATGGAGCGTATTTGAAATGCTACTGTGGCTCAGTTGGTAGAGCAGCGCATTCGTAATGCGCAGGTCGTCGGTTCGAGTCCGACCAGTAGCTCCAACAAAACCGCTTCGGCGGTTTTTTATTTTATATGTATCTGTCGTCGGATATCAATAAAAACGGAGGTGAGACGATGAAGCTGTTACTGCTGTTCGGAGACGCTGCTGTCGGCAAAATGACGGTCGGGCAGGAGCTTTGCAAAATTACGGATTTCAGGCTTTTCCATAATCATATGAGCATTGAGCCTGTGCTCGAGGTGTTTGGCGAATTCAACGGAACCGTGATCAGGAAATTCAGAGAAGCCGTATTTGAAGAATTCGCGAAAACAGATAAATACGGATTGATCTTCACCTTTATGTGGGCTTTTGACTGTAAAGAGGATTGGGAATATACCGCGAAAATCGTCGATATATTTAAAGAGTATAACGCAGAGGTGTATTATGTCGAGCTTTTTGCTCCGCAGGAAGTACGGCTGAAGCGAAACGCAACCGAAAACCGTTTGAAAAACAAACCGTCAAAAAGGGATATTGAATTTTCAAACAGGCTGTTGATCTATGATGATAATAATCACCGAATGGTGAGCAACGACGGCGAAATACCGTTTGAAAATTATATTAAAATTGATAATACCGATCTATCTGCTGAGGAAACGGCGCGGATAATTAAAGACCGTTTCGGCTTTTGACGAATACCAAAAATCTTTTTTGCTCAGTTAAATTAAAACAGTCATTTCAAAGCGAAATGGCTGTTTTTCGTTTTGTGGCTTATCACTATTGCTTTCTCTTGTTTGCTTTTGATAATATCTCACGGTCTCTCCCTCGCCGGAGGCCGATTTTTTCGCTTTATCGGCACCGAATTCTAAAAATATGCTGTTGAGATTTGCGCTTTAATGTGTTATAATGACCGATAGATAATGTATAAAAGCGGGTGAAGGCAAATGAAAAGACGGCAGATGATCTCACAGCTCGTGACCGTGGCTGTCGCCGCGCTGCTGCTGCTCGCCGCCTACACCTATATCGTCGGCGACGGCTCGATATTTAAGGGCAAGATGGACGGCGACACTATAAAAGCAAAGGTGATAAGAGTTACCGACGTCAAGACTGCCAACGTCAGCGGCGAGAATGAAATAATCACCGTCACATTCAAGGCAAAGGCGCTCAACACCGAGCTGAGGGGCAAAACCCTCGATGTTATCCAGGAGATCGACCGCTCTTATGCGTTCAGCCCCCGTCAGGTGGAGCAAAACGACACCGTGCTGATAGAGGGCTACCGCGAGAACGGCGAAAGGCTCTATTATTTCGGCGATTTTGTGCGTATCACTCCGCTGCTGTGGCTGCTTGCGATATTCTGCGTGCTGATAGTCGTATTCTCAAGGATGCAGGGCGTCAAAACGATAGTTTCGCTCGGGCTGACCTGCCTCTCGGTATTCTTTGTGCTCATCCCCGCCATTCTCAACGGTCACAACATCTATTTCTGGTCCATCCTCGTGTGCGTTTACATGACGGTGATGACCCTTGCGATAATCAGCGGCTACAACAAAAAGGCGCTGTGCGCCTGCATCGGCTGCATGAGCGGCGTGCTCTGCTCTGGCTTCATCGTATTGATAATGGACCGCTTTCTCAATATGACGGGTATGCTCGAGGAGGAGTCGATCTACCTCTTCCAGCTCTACCCCGACAACCCCATTAACCTCAAGGCGATAATCTTCGCGATGATAATCGTCGGCGCGGTCGGCGCGGTGATGGATGTCTCGATGTCGATATCGTCCTCGCTTTACGAATTAAAGCAGAAATCCCCGCATATCAAGCCGCAGGAGCTTATGCGCTCGGGCTTCACGATAGGCAGGGATATGATGGGCACCATGGCAAACACCCTCGTGCTCGCCTATATCGGCAGCTCGCTGACCTGCGTGCTGCTCATGGTCGCCTACAACGCGAATATCGAGCAGGTCATAAACAAAGAGGTCATCATCGCCGATGTCCTCCAGGCACTCGCCGGCAGCATGGGCATGCTGCTGACTCTGCCGCTCACCAGCGCGGTATGCGCCGTTATCTATTACAAAAAGGAGGGTTCGGGCAATGCCTCTGACAAAGATGAGCCCGCTGCTGCAAAAAGCGGCGAATGAAGGCTACGCCGTCGGCAGCTTCAGCGTAGCGAATATGGAGATGGTGCTCGGCGTGCTCAAAGCCGTTGAGGAGACCGAAAGCCCCGCCATAATCCAGATAGCCGAGGTGCGCCTCAAGCAGTCCCCGCTCGAGGTGATAGGCCCGCTGATGGTAGCCGCTGCAAAGAGCTGCAAGATGCCCGTGGCAGTCCACTTCGACCACGGCAAGACCGAGGAGAAGATAACCGAGGCTCTTGAGCTCGGCTTCACGAGCGTTATGTTTGACGGCTCGCATCTGCCGTTTGAGCAGAACGCCGCCGAGACCGCAAAGATAAATTCGATAGCTAAGCGCTTTAACGCCGACTGCGAGGGGGAGATAGGCTGCGTCGGCGGCAGCGAGGACGGCAGCGAGAATATCGCCGTCAACTGCACCTCGCCCGTTCAGGCGCTGGAATTCTATAAAGCGACGGGCGTTGACGCCCTCGCCGTTGCGATAGGCAACGCCCACGGCAACTACAAGCAGGCGCCGAAGCTGCGGTTTGATATCCTTGAGGAGACGGCGGGTCTCGTTCCCGTCCCTCTGGTGCTCCACGGCGGCACGGGCATACTGCCCGACGACTTCCGCAAATGCGTGAGCCTCGGCATCAGGAAAATCAACATTGCCACGGCGACCTTTGACAGCGTTGAAGCGAGCGTTCGCTCCGCTTACTCCGGCGGCAAAATCGGCGGATACTATGACTTGCAGGCCGCCGAGGTCGAGGGGGCGTATCGCAACGCCCTGAAGCATATAGAGATCTTCGGCTGCGCTGGTAAAGGTAAAAATTAATTGAAAGGTGACATATATATGAGCTACATTGAATTTGACAACTCAAAGCCCCTTGACGTCATCCCCATAGGCAGGATCGCCATCGACTTCAACCCCACCGATATGAATAAGCCGCTCTCCGAGAGCAGCAACTTCAACAAATACGTCGGCGGCTCGCCCGCAAATATAGCTGTCGGCCTTGCAAGGCTCGGCGCAAAGTGCGGCTTCATCGCCCGCGTATCCGACGATCAATTCGGCGACTATGTGGAGAACTATTTCAAGGCGGACGGCATTGACGTCTCTCACGTTTTCCGCTGCGAGCACGGCGAAAACCTCGGCCTTACCTTCACCGAGATACTCAGCCCCACACAGAGCAGCATTCTGATGTATCGCGACGGCGTTGCGGATCTGCAAGTCTGTGTTGACGACGTAGATGAGGATTATATCAAACAGGCAAAGGCCGTTGTCATCTCCGGCACGGCTCTGTGCGCAAGCCCGTCAAGAGAGGCTGCGCTCAAAACGCTCTTCCTCGCAAAGAAAAACGGCGTAGTCGTGATATTCGACATCGACTACAGGAGCTACACCTGGAAAAATAAGGACGAAATATCGCTCTATTACTCCATCGCCGCCAAAAACAGCGACATCATCCTCGGCTCGAGAGAGGAATTCGACCTCACCGAGGCGCTCGAGGGCGTCTGCTCAAGCGACGAGGACTCGGCAGCGCGCTGGTTCGGCTACGGCAACAGGATAGTTATAATCAAGCACGGCAAAGAGGGCTCGGTCGCCTATCTCAGCGACGGCTCGGCATATAAAGTCAAGCCCTTCCCCGTCAAGATGCTCAAGGGCTTCGGCGGCGGCGACGGCTATGCCTCGGCGTTCATCTATTCGCTGCTTCAGGGCAGGAGCGTGCCCGAGGCACTCGAATTTGCAACGGCCTCCGCCTCCATGCTCGTCTCAGCTCACAGCTGCTCGGCTGCAATGCCCTCGGCCCAAGCGGTGCGTGAATTCATCGACAAGACCAAGCCCGTCTCTGGCGAGGTCATCGAAAAAATAAAATAACTCAACAGGAGAAATACAAAATGAAGAAACTGCTCAGCATTTTCCTTGCAATTGTCACCGTGCTCACCTGCTCGGTATTCGCCTTTGCTGCCGACGGAGCCTCCGGCGCTCTCAAATTCGGCACAGACGGCAAATTCAAGATAATGATGATCAACGACACTCAGGATGTCGGCAAGAATGCCAAAAGTGAGACCGCAAAATTCATCGGCATGGCTCTCGACCAGGAGCAGCCCGACCTTGTGGTATTCGTCGGCGACCAGCTTTCGGATATATATCCAAAGGCCTCCAAGGAGGACTATAAGCTCGCTATCGACCGCATCATCAAGCCTCTCCAGGAGAGAAACATTCCGTTCCTCGTGACCCTCGGCAACCACGACCATGACCGCGCCAACGTGATGAGCGAGGATGAGATGTTTGAAGTCTACGCTTCATACGACAACTGCCTTGCAGTCAGGGGCAGCACCGACCCGTTCACCTACAACGTGCCTATCTATTCCTCAAAGGACGGCAGCGTTGCGATGAACATCTACATGATGGACACCAACAACAAGAAGGACGGCGGCTACGAAGGCATCCGCACAAATCAGCTTGATTGGTACAACACCACCTCCGCCGCTCTCAAAGCGGCAAACGGCGGCACAGCCGTGCCCTCGATGCTCTTCCAGCACGTCCCCGTCAAGGAAATCTACTCCTTCCTTAAAGAATGCGATTGGAAGGACGACGGCGCTATCTACTCCCGCAGAGATCACAAATGGTATGTGCTCAACACGGAAGTGGCTCAGGGCGACTTCGGCGAAGCCCCCTGCTCCGAGAACTTTGACGTGCAGACCGGCGAATATCAGGCATGGGTCAAGAACGGCGACATAATCGGCGCATTCTTCGCACACGACCACAACAATAACTTTGTCGGCACCTCCGCCGACGGCATCAAGATGGGCTACAACGGCGGCACAGGCTTCCGTGCCTACGGCGCCGAGTGCGGCAGGACGATAAGAGTTTTCAACTTCGATGAGAACGACATCGCAAACTACGAGACTCACCTGCTCTATTATCAGAACGTGACAGGCGAGGAAGCCTCCAACTTCTTCTTCGACACATTCTCCCCCGCCATCCTCAACCCCGTGATGAAGGTCGTCTACTTCCTCTTCGGCTGGGCAATCAAACGCTTCAAATAATTATCATCCGATCATAAACTAACCGCCAACCGCCCCTCTCCGAACGGAGAAGGGCGGTTTTTTCTGAGCAACCAAACAAAAAACAGCCTCCGTTAAGGGAGGCTGTTGCGTTATCAGACGTTATCCTGCGAATGGGCATAGAAATCGACGGGGAACCAACCTGCGGCGAAGGCGGGCAGGGTGTTCCTTGCCTCGGAGTAGAGCGAGGCGATGCACCTTATCGCCTCACGGTGCTCAAGCTCGATATCGGCGGGCTTGTCGGTCGGCTTGACCGACACTTCACAGCCGTTGACAATTATTTCAAGATTTTCGTCGCCGTTGACGCCGTGGATAAGCATCACCAGCGAGCCGCTGCCGAGCTTCATGCGCTGAGCCTTGACGGTGAGAAATGCCTCGATGAACGCAGCAAAATCAAAAATATTTATCATCTCGGAGTGTGTAAGCGAGCAGGAGGCGCAGATCTTTGCCATGTATTCGCAATTCTCCGTGTCATAGGGCGGCAGAGCGAAGCTCGCCGAGTCGCGGCCGGAGGTCTCCATGGTGCAGATGATGAGGTCGAGCAGGCCGGTGCCGGGTGCAGCCATTATCTCGGCAATGCCGCCGTCCCTTGAGATGACGAAATAGCCCGCAAAGCTGCCGTCGGCAAGTGCGACATACGGGGTCGAACGCCAGCTCCTGAGGATATCTATGTGCGCTTCGTCGGGGCGCACGGCGTGGAACGGCTGAGTTTCATACAATGCCTTGACCTTTGCAAGCAGCTCGGTATCCGCCTCGGTCAATTCACGGGCGGTGAGCGAGGTCTTGACCTCTCCGCCGAGCACATGGCGGATATTGCGCTTGTTTATCGAGAAGCAAACGCTCACGCCGGCAGGCTCGTAGCCGAAATAGCCGTAGCGCTGCCTGTGACCGCCGAGAGGCGAATAGACCGTGCCGTCGGCTTTCATTATGTCGAGGCAGGCGTTGAGCCTGTCTATCATGTAGCCCTTGCCTCTTGAATCTCTGGTGACTGCGACGTTGCCGATGCCACCGACCTTCAGCTCCCTGCCCGCGGCGACGAATTTAAGCGGATAGAGACCGATAGCAGCCTTTATATCCTCGCCCTCCATGACTACAAGATTGTTATAGGCGGGCTCGTATTTGTCCTTATAGAGCTTCGGCAGCAGCGACATGAAGTCACGGCGGGGAGTTTCTTCATCATCAAAGAAGAAAACGTCGTCGAGCACCTCGATAAGCTGTTTTGTGTATTCCTTTTTTCCTCTTCCCTTGTATATTTCCACTTTAGTTCCTCCGAAATTATTATTTAAGATTTTTGAAGTCATTGTAGTTGAGCACGCGGAAGCTGCCCGAGCGTTTTGCTTTGACGCGGCGGCTGCGGAGCACCAGCAGCACTATGAGAGCCGCAAGGACCGCGACGGCGGCAATGCGGAATATCCACGAGCCGAAGAGCGCTTGCAGCTCCGTGCCGATGAACGCAAAGAAGCTGCGCTTTATCTGTGAGCGGGAGACAAGGTCGATCTCGCGGATGACCTTGCCAGCGTAAAGCACTCTGCCTTTACAGATGACCTGTCCCTCTTTTATCGGAGCATTGACCGATTCGGGCACGGTATCGGGTATCGTCTCTATCAGCAGGCTGCCCGAATCCGTCCCCGTCGGCACAAGGCTGTAGACCGTCTCGGCGGGCACGAGGCTGACGAAATCGGTGGTCCTCGCATATTTGACGGGGATCTCCGCGACTATCTTCTCGGGGTCGCAGACCGCAACAAGGCGGATATTCTTAAACGCCCACTCAAACATCTTTTTGCAGTCGAGGAAAGCGCCGTTCTCCTCCACACCGTCACGGTCGACATCCTCAAATATCGAGCGCATCGCAACGCCGATATAGTTGTAGCCGTCGTTGGAGGCGAGGGTCACTACGCAGCGCCCCGCCTGAGAAGTCGTGCCCGTCTTGCCGCCCTTGACATACTTGCAGTAGTAGTCCTTGTATGCGCTGTTGAGCATGAAGTTGGTCGAATGGATGGTGCGCTCACCCTGCATATTGGTGGCGGGCAGAGTGTACGAATTCTTGCCGACTATCTCGGCAAAAGCGGGGAATTCGAGAGCATATTTGAAGAATTTGGCTATATTCTCAGCCGAAACATACTGATCCTCATCGTCAAGGCCGTGAGGGTTGACAAAGTGGCTGTCCGTGCAGCCGAGACGCTCGGCAAGCTCATTCATTTTGGCGATGAACGCCGCCCTGTCGCCGTTCGTGACATAGTTTGCGAGGGTGGTCGCCGCCTCGTTGGCGCTCTGGAGCAGCAGGCAGCAGAGCATATCATAGAGGCTGAGCGTTTCACCCGCCTTGAGGCCGCCGAGGGAGCTGCCCGTGCCGTCAAGCTCATGCAGGCTCTGCTCCGTCACCGTGACGGGGGCGGTCAGGTCGCTGCAATTCTCGAGCACTACGCAGGCGGTCACTATCTTAGTAAGGCTTGCGGGCGCGGACTGCATCGTCTCGTTCTTTGCGAATATTACCTCGCCGTTGTCGGCGCTCATGAGCAGCAGGCATTCGGAATAAAGCCCCAGCTTCTCCATCTCGGCGTCATAGGCCGCGCCGGCGGGTATGAATACGGAAAGGATCACAGTGACGGCGCATAAAATCGAGCAAATTACTTTTCTCATATGTTATTTCTCACCTATAAAATTATTTATGACACTCCGTTCAGTATATCATATAATGAGGGAAAAATAAACAGTAAAAATGAATTTTTTGTTTCTTCGGCTCTTTATCCTTGATTTTTTCGCCGCATTGCGTTATTATTTAAGGTAGCACATAAAAAAGGAGCTTCCGTATGGTTTACGTTACCGGGGATATGCACGGCGATATAGCCCGCTTTGATTCCCCCGCTGTAAAACGCCTTAAAAAGGGCGATACGCTGATAATCTGCGGCGATTTCGGCTTCGTTTGGGATAACAGCAAGGCGGAGCAAAAGACGCTGAAGAAACTCGGCTCAAAGAAATATAACATTTGCTTTATCGACGGCACTCACGAGAATTTTGAGCTGTTGAACGCTTACCCCGTCACCGAGTGGTGCGGCGGGAAGGTGCACCATATCTGCGGCAATCTCTATCACCTGATGAGAGGGCAGGTCTTCCGTATAGACAACATGACCTTCTTCACCATGGGCGGCGGCGAAAGCCCCGACATTGATATCCGCTTTGAGGAGAACGCCTGGTCGAGGGAGGAATTCCCCAGCCGCGAGGAGCTGCTTGAGGGTGCGGCCAATCTCGAGAAGCAGAATTGCAGGGTCGATTATATTATCACCCACGAGCCGCCCGTCAAGATAAAGAGCTTCCTGATGCTCAAGGATTCGGAGACGGCGAGCGTCACGGGTCTCAACACCTATCTTGAGGAGCTGTCGGAATCCTGCCGCTTCAGGCGCTGGTTCTTCGGCTCAATGCATCTCGATAAATATATCTCCGCCTCCCACGTTGCGGTGTTCCAAAACGTGATAAACGCGATAACGGGCGAAGTGGCGAGATAAATCTGAACTATTTGTTAAAATTCACCTGCGCCTCTTGACTTTTCGGTCGGGAGGCGTTAAACTTCAAAATAAAGTTAAACGGTTAACTATTAACCGACTAATTAATTGCCGATAATAATGAAAGGAGCGATAGTCATAGATAAGGAAATGTGCCGCCGCACCGTCCGTGAGCTTTGCAGAGTAGGGCTGCTGCACCGCTACAGGATATCAATGGCGGTGTCGCACCTGCACCTCTACCGCGGGCAGCCGGAGCTGATGGAGTATCTGATAGCGCACGGGGACTGCTCACAGGTGGAGCTTTCAGAGGCGCTGGGCGTTTCGCCCGCAAGCGTCGCCACGAGCATAAAGCGCCTTTGCAAGGCAGGCTTCGTCGAGCGGCGTGAGGATGAGAACGACCGCCGCATAAACCGCCTGAGCGTTACCGAGAGCGGCAGACGGGCATTTATGGCGGGTCGCAAGGAATGCGACAGGATAGACGATATTATGTTTGAGGGCTTCACGGAGCAGGAGACAGAGCAGCTGCTCGCCATGCTCAGCCGTATGGCCCGCAATCTCTCGGTCGGTGAGCTGAGCGAGAGAGAAATGATGAAAGATATTATTAAAAAGGAAAAGGAGAGGGATGAAAATGATTAAAGCCATAGTCTCAAAGACCAAGGGCTACAGGCTCGTTTCCGTTCTTTCGCCGCTGATGATACTCATTGAGGTGCTCATGGAGGTGCAGCTCCCATTCGTCATGTCGGATATGGTGAATACCGGCATTCAGGGCGGCGCGGGCATGGATTATATAGTCCGCCAGGGCTTCAAGATGATCCTCATGGCGGTCGCTTCGCTCGTGAGCGGCTCGCTGGCGGCAAGATTTGCGGCAAAGGCGGGCATGGGCTTCGGCTCCAACATCAGGGAGGCGGTCTTTGCCAAAATTCAGAGCTTCTCATTCTCGAATATCGACCGATTCAGCACTGCTTCGCTCGTGACGAGGATGACCACCGACGTCAACACCATGCAGATGGCGTATACAATGGCCTTGCGTATAGTCCTCAGGACGCCGCTGCTGTTTGTAATGTCGTTTATCTATGCCCACAGGATCAACGCCCCCCTTGCGAGGATATTCCTCATAGCTATCCCGTTTCTGCTGATATTCCTCGGCATTATGGGCAGCATCGCCCTGCCGAGATTCAAGCGGATGATGAAGAAATTCGACGGGCTGAATTCCTCGGTGCAGGAAAACCTCATAGCCATGAGAGTTATCAAAGCGTTTGTCAGAGCGCAGTATGAGAAGGATAAATTCAAGCTCTCCAACGACGAATTAAAGGACGCTTCGATATCCGCCGAGAAGGTGCTTATCCTCGCAAGCCCGCTCATGTCGCTGACGGTCTATGCATGCATTATCTCGATATTCTGGATAGGCGGTCAGCACGTTATCGAGGGCGTAATGACGGTCGCGGATCTCACGGCGTTCATCACCTATGTCACTCAGATACTCATGTCGCTGATGATGATATCAATGATATTCGTCATGGGCGTTATGTCGAGAGCTTCGCTCACCAGAGTCATTGAGGTGCTAAATGAGCAGCCCGATATCAGCGACGCAGATGCAGACCCCGAGCTTCAAGTCGCCGACGGCAGAATCGACTTCGACGGTGTGAGCTTCAAATACAAAGCGGACGGCCAAAAGAATGTGCTCGACAATATCGACCTGCACATACGCTCGGGCGAGACGATAGGCGTTATAGGCGGCACAGGCTCGGCTAAGACCACCCTCGTGCAGCTTATTCCGAGGCTCTATGACGTGACCGAGGGCGATGTCAAGGTCGGCGGCAGATCCGTCAAGGATTATAAGCTCGACAATCTCCGCAACGCGGTCGCCATGGTGCTACAAGTCAACGTCCTTTTCAGCGGCACGATAGAAGAAAATCTCCGCTGGGGCAACGAGAACGCCACTATGGAGCAGATCGAGCAGGCTTGCCGCGTCGCTCAGGCACATGACTTCATCACCTCGTTCCCCAACGGCTACAACACCTACCTCGGGCAGGGCGGCACAAATCTCTCGGGCGGTCAGAAGCAGCGAATATGTATCGCGAGAGCGCTGCTCAAATCCCCCAAGGTGCTCATTCTTGACGACAGCACCAGCGCCGTGGACACCGCAACGGACGCTAAGATCCGCAGCGGCTTCAAGGCGAATCACGGCGACGTGACCACAATAATCGTGGCTCAGCGCATCAGCTCCGTTGAGCACGCCGACAGGATAATCGTGCTCGACGACGGCAGGATAAACGCTGTCGGCACCCACGAGGAGCTGCTCGGCACCAACGAGATCTATACCGAAGTCTATAAATCACAGCAGGAAGGGAGCGTGGCATAATGGCACCGCCGAAACACGGATTTCAGAAGCCAAAGAATGTCGGGGCGACCTTTGCAAGGCTGCTCGGCTACCTCGGCAAGTCCAAATTCCTGCTCATTCTTGTATTCCTGCTCGTCGCAATGAGCGCGGCAGCGGGAGTGGCGGGCACATATTTCATCAAGAGCATAACGGACGATTACCTGCTCCCTCTCGTCGGCAGCGGCATCACCCGTGAGCTGCTTGCCCCGCTGGCAAAGACGCTCGCCCTCCTTGCGGGCATATATATCGCGGGTGTGCTCAGCTCGTTCGGCTATTCGCGCATAATGCTCCAGGTCTCGCAAAATACGCTGAACACCATCAGAGCCGACCTCTTCAACCATATGCAGGATCTGCCCGTGAGCTTCTTTGACACCCACACCCACGGCGAGCTTATGAGCCGATACACAAACGACGTTGACGCTCTCAGGGAGTGCATCAGCCAGAGCCTCGTGCAGCTTGTCTCCTCCGTCGTGACGGTCATAGGCACATTTGCCATGATGCTGCGGCTCAGCCCGCTGCTCATGCTCGTGGTGCTCGTGATGCTTGTAATGGCGTTCGGCGCTATCAAATTCCTCGGCTCACGCAGCGCAAGATACTTCCGTGAGCAGCAGAAATGCGTCGGCGACGTCAACGGCTATATCGAGGAATTCATCGAGGGCCAAAAGGTGGTCAAGGTATTCTGCCACGAGCAGAGAGCGAATGCCGATTTCAGCGTGATAAACGGCAGGCTGCGTCACGCCTCGACCAACGCTCACACTTTTGCGAGCGTGCTGATGCCGATAATGGGCAATATCTCCTACCTCACCTACGCCGCGGTCGCTATGCTCGGCTCGGTGCTGATAGTCGCTCTGCCGCAAGGCTCGTTCTTTGTCATCACCGTCGGCACTCTGCTGGCGTTCCTCACCTACACCAAGCAATTCTTCCAGCCGATAACACAGATATCGCAGCAGTTTAACAATATCATCATGGCGCTTGCGGGCGCTGAGCGTATATTTGAGATAATCGACACCCCGCCCGAGGCGGACGACGGCTACGTTACCCTCGTCAACGCTAAAAAAGCACCCGACGGCAGCCTGACCGAGTGCAGCGAGAGGACGGGAGTCTGGGCGTGGAAGCATCCGCACGGCGACGGCACGATAACCTATACCGAGTGGAGGGGCGACGTGCGCTTCCACGACGTCAGCTTCAGCTATGACGGCAAAAAGACCGTTTTGAAGCACGTCTCGCTCTATGCGATGCCGGGGCAGAAGATTGCCTTTGTCGGCTCGACGGGCGCGGGCAAGACCACGATCACCAACCTTGTCAACAGATTTTACGATGTCACCGAGGGCAAGATAACCTATGACGGCATCAATATCAAGAAGATAAAGAAGGCCGACCTGCGCCGCTCAATGGGCATGGTGCTCCAGGATACCCATCTCTTCACGGGCACGGTCAGGGACAACATCGCCTACGGCAGGCTTGACGCGACGGATGACGAGATAGTGGCGGCGGCGAAGCTCGCAAACGCCGATTCGTTCATAACCCGCCTGCCCGAGGGCTACAATACGATGATAACCGGCGACGGCGTGAATCTCTCGCAGGGTCAGCGCCAGCTCCTCGCCATTGCGAGAGCGGCGGTAGCCGACCCGCCCGTGCTCATTCTCGACGAAGCGACAAGCTCGATAGACACGAGGACGGAGCGCCTTATCGAGAAGGGCATGGATAAGCTCATGGAGGGCAGGACGGTGTTTGTCATAGCCCATCGCCTCTCGACGGTCAGGAATTCCGACGCGATAATGGTGCTCGAGCACGGCGAGATAATCGAGCGCGGCAGCCACGACGACCTTATCGCGCAGCAGGGCAAGTATTATCAGCTCTATACGGGTCAGTTTGAGCTGGATTAAAAGGAGTACAGCATGAGCATAACCGTTAATCTTTACTACACAGGCGTTAGCGGCAGCGCACGCCGCTTCGCCGAGGAGATGGAGAGCAGCGGCACCGCCGAACTGATACGGCAGGAGAGCGGCAACCTGCAATATGAGTATTTCTTCCCGATGAGCGACCCGGAGACGGTGCTGCTCATAGATTCTTGGGCGGATCAGGCGGCGCTCGACGCCCACCACGCCTCGCCCATGATGGCGCGCATAGCCGAATTGCGTGAGAAATACGACCTGCATATGCGGGTCAAGCGCTTCACCTCCGAGGATGAATCGCCGCAAAATGACGAAAAATTTATAAGAAGATAAAACATCCCTGCCGCGCCTCGTGAGCGGCAGGGTTTCTCTATGTGAGGCAATAAGAAATCACTGAATGTTGTTATCGGTATATAGGTAAGTCAGTTAGGCGTATTTTGAATTTCCAAATATTCTGCTGGATGCCGAGGGCGTCATCCCCTACGATGAAATTGCCGATCTGCGATTATATAACTGTCGGCTTGCAGTCAAGTGACTCCCTCTCACAGACAGCCTCAATTTTTCGGCAACATTCTCAACGCAAAAAGCTGCCGTTCTTCGATGAAGGACGACAGCTTTAATTCTATCATTACATTATATTTTACAGATCACTTCATATAATCCGCGATCGCTTCGATATTATCGGAGCGGAAATACAGTCTCGGCACACGTTTATTGATGCCGCAGAGTATTTCATAATTTATCGTGCCCGTTGCCGCCGCGACCGCGTCAACAGAGAGGGGGCATGCGGGGTCGTCGTCAAGCACGGTGACGGTCATGCCTTCACGCACGCCGTCAACGCCCGAGACATCGAGCATACACTGATCCATACATATCCTGCCTATCACGGGCACGGTCGCGCCGCCCACGCGCATGAACGCCTTGCCCGAGAGCGCTCTCGGGTAGCCGTCCGCATAGCCGACGGGCACTGTGGCGACCGCCGTGTCGCCCTCGCCCGTATAGATCCTGCCGTAGCTGACGGGGGTGCCGTCCGGTATGGTCTTGGTCATGGAGACGACAGTCTTCATTTTCATGGCGGGGATAAGGCTTATCTTGCCGTTAAGGAACTCCGACGGCATAAGCCCATAGAGGATTATACCGGGGCGCACAAGGTCAAGGTGCATCTCGGGGTAAAGGATCGTCGCCGCCGAGTTGCAGCAATGCCTGAACGGGAAGGTTATGCCCTCGAATTCAAGGCTGCGGATAAGAGTGGTGAAAAGCTCGAACTGGAAGCGGGTGAAAACCTCGCCCTCACGCTCGTCGGCACAGGCAAAGTGGGTGAATATTCCCTCGGGATAAAGCCCCGGCAGACGGCAGGCCTCGGCTATCTGAGAGATAGAGCCTGCGTCCTCCACGCTGTCACGGAACGCAAATCCGAGACGGCTCATGCCTGTATCCGCCTTGATGTGAATGCTCACCTGCACGCCGCTCTCCACGGCTTTCTCGGAGAGGCTGCGGGCATATTCGATATTGAACACCGCCTGCGAGATGTTATTCACCGCAAGGGCGGCGGCATATTCAGCGGGGGTGTAGCCGAGAATGAGTATCGAGCAGTCGGCGTTCGCCGAGCGCACCTGCATGGCCTCCTCGAGATTCGACACGGCGAACCAGCGGCAGCCGCACTCGGAGAATTCCCTGACGGTATTCTCGACCCCATGGCCGTAGGCGTCCGCCTTGACCACGGCGATTATATCGCAGCCGGGCGACAGGGTATTCTTTATCTCGTTGTAATTATGCCGCAGGGCGTCGAGGCTGACCTCGACCCACGTCCTCCTGAAATATTTTTTCATTTCAATGCCTTTCGTGCTTATCAGATAATATCGTTGAATTCAACGACCTTATTCTCTTTGCCGGATTCAAATATCGCCTCGACCAGCTTCAGAAGCCTGCGCTGCTGATCGTGGGTAACGATAATGGGTTCCTCGCCCCTGAGATATGCGAACACATTCTTGTAGTATTCGCCCCAGTCGGCCTTTTGGACGTCGAGAGGATACTCCTTGATGGTGTCGTCCGTCCTTGGCGCCATTGTCTTGGTGATACCTGCGCCCGCAACGATGGGCACGGCGTCCCTGTTTTCCCAATCGGAGACCATGACGGTCTTGCCGCTGCAATCCCAATCGTCAATGACGGAGGTACCGTTCTCGCCAAGCATATACCAGAGCGGGAGCGAGATGAAGTTGCTCGTAGTGACCTCGACATAGAACGAAAGCCCGTCGTCAAAGATGAGGGTCGCTCTGAAGCCGTCGTCGCAATTCTCGTTGGTGACGTTGGTAAGCTCTGCATAGACGGTCTTGAGCTTGCGGGGCAGGGTCATCATAAGCGCCTGGTCGAGCAGGTGAATGCCCCAGTCAAAGACCATTCCGCCGCCGTGCTGCTTCTGATTGCGCCAGTCGCCGGGAATGCCTCTTGAGCCTTGCACGCGGGATTCGATTCTGAACACCTTGCCCAAAGTGCCGTCGTCAAGCAGCTTCTTCATGGTGAGGTAATCCTCATCCCAGCGTCTGTTCTGATGGACGGTGAAGAGCTTGCCGCACTCATTGGCGCAGGCGATCATCTCCTCAAGGTCGGCGGAGCAGATGGTGACGGGCTTCTCGCTGATAACATTTTTGCCGGCTCTGAGAGCCGCCATGACTATCTCTTTATGGTAATCGTTGGGCGTTGCGACGGTGACAAGGTCGATACGCTCGTCGGCGAGCAGCTCCTCACGGCTTGCGAAAGCGTGAATGCCGTTCTCCTCGGCGACCTTATTCCTTGCAGGGTCGATGTCATATATGCCGATAAGCTCGGCATACTCGCCCATCTCGTTCTTCACCTTGCGGGTATGCCAGCTGCCCATGCCGCCGTAACCGATGACGGCAAATCCGAATTTTCCGTTAATCATAGTATTGCTTCCTTATTTCGCTTTGTAAAAAATTTAATTAAAACCACCGCTGCCCTCGCAGCCGCCGAAACAAGCAGGAACACACCCGCCTGCGCCAGCGCCGCAATGCCGTATTGCGCCTCCCCCGACACTGCGGGGAATATCCTGAATGAAAACGACAGGTAATATACAAGCATCAATATGCAGGAGAGGGCAAAGCCGAGAACTCCCGCCAAAGTGAGCCTTGCAATGAGCCTGCCGTCAGCATTCTTCGGCAGAATAAAAAGCAGAACGATCGCAGAGATGACCGCACAGGCGGCGGCAATGAGCCACATCGCCCTCACCGACAGCTCGACCGCATAGGCGGAGACTGAGAATTCGCACAGCAATAAGCAGACGATCCCCATAATGAATCCGTCGATCAGGAACAGCGAAAATCGCTTCTTATCCATAATATACACTCCGATCCTGTCGGATCACACCCACCACATTGCGCCTGTAGGCTCGGTGACAAGCACATCCTTGAGGAACGAAACGGCCTTTGAGAGACCCTCGTTCTGGCTCATGAGCGAATCCTCATGCTCAATGCTGATGGCGTAATCATAGCCGACCATACGCAGGTTGGAGATGATATCCTTCCAATACGAATAGTCGTTGCCGTAGCCGACAGAGCGGAATATCCACGAGCGATTGATCTCATCCGCATAGGGCTTGGTGTCGAGCACGCCGTTGACGGCGGTGTTGTACTTGTCGATCTTGGTGTCCTTTGCGTGGAAGTGGAATATGGCGTCGCCCATCTTGCGTATGCAGGCGACGGGATCCATGCCCTGCCAGATAAGGTGGCTCGGGTCGAAGTTAGCGCCTATCTCGGGGCCGACGGCCTCGCGCAGCTTGAGCAGCGACTCGGTGTTATAGACGCAGAAGCCGGGGTGAAGCTCAAGAGCTATCTTATTGACGCCGTGAGCCTTTGCGAACGCGACAAGGTCTTTCCAATAGGGAATGAGCACCTCGTTCCACTGCCACTCGAGGATCTCGCTGAAGTCATTCGGCCACGGGCAGACGACCCAGTTGGGGTATTTTGCGCCCTCGTGGTCGCCGGGGCAGCCGGAGAAGGTGTTTATCTGATTCATGCCGAGCTTCTCGGCGAGCAGAATGGTGTTTCTGATGGTCTTGTCATACTCAGCGGCAAGCTCCTTGTTGGGGTGGACGGGGTTGCCGTGGCACGAAAGGGCGCTTATCTCCATGCCGTATTTGGCAATGAGCGCCTTGAACTCCTCGAGCTTATGCTCATCGGCGAGCAGGGTCTCGGGGTCGGCATGGGCGTTGCCGGGGTAGCCGCCGCAGCCTATCTCGACCATCTCGATGCCGAGGGATTTGAAGTATTTAAGGGATTCCTCAAGAGAGAGGTTTGAAAGAAGCGTTGTAAAAACTCCGAGTTTCATATTGTCCTCCTTGTCAGATAAGTGATTTGAGATAATTCAGGCTCTCTGTGACAGCGGCCGCATCGTCGTTGTCGTTATCCTCATTCTCGATGATGAGCCACTCCATGCCCATCTCCTTCGCCGCCTTGACGACGGTGGGGATATCGCACTGACCTCTGCCGATGACTATCGGCTTGCCGCCGATACCGTCCTTGATATGGAGGTGGACTATATTATCCTTGTGAGCCATGAGGAATTCATAGTTATCCATACCCGCAACGAAGCTCCAATAGGTATCTATCTCGAGCGAGCAGAGGCCGCCGATTATATCTATGGGCATCGAGCCGTCGTCAAACTTTTTGAATTCCTCGGTGTGGTTGTGATAATAGACCTTCATGCCGTATTTATCCATGGCATATTTCTGAGCGTTGCCGAGCACTGTGCCGGTGTGAACGCATTCCTCGACCGTGTCGTGGGGTGCGCCGCCGACGCCTATCGCCTTGACTCCGAGAGTATGCTGAAATTCGATGGTATCGGCGAGCTTGTCGCTCTCAAAATTCTCAATGCCGATATGGCCGCCGACCGCGACGAGACCCAGCTCATCGAGCTTGGCTTTAAGCTCCGCCGCCTCGGCGCCGAAGTAGCCCGCGAATTCAACGCCGTCATAACCTGCGTCTTTGATATCTTCAAGAGCCTTAAAAAGGCTGTCTTTATCGTTTATGTAGTGTCTGAGTGAATAGACCTGAACAGCAATTTTCATCTTGTCTTATCCTTTCTCAGTCAAAATAGACTGGCTTGCCGGTAGCGGCGGATTCATAGATAGCCTCAAGGATCTGAGTGACTACCATAGCCTGCTCGGGCTTTGTCCTGAGCGGAGTACCGTTGATGACGGAATCATAGAAAGCATGGCATTCGAGATCCTTCGGGTCGTCGGAGGTGCCTTCAAAGAAAGCTACTCCGCCGGTGCTGAAATCGGGCTTCTCGATGACCTGTCTGCCGTTCTTGACGTAATTCAGGCGGAGACCGTCGTGCATATCCGCACCGCCCTTGTCGCCGACAAGGAGGGTCGACGCCTCCTCGGGGTCCGCAATATTGAGCGCCCAGCTTGACTCAACGCTGACCGTTGCGCCGTTCTCCATGACGACGAAGCCGAAAGCGGAATCCTCAACGGTGTATTTCTCGGGATCCCAATCGCCCCATGCGTTTGCGGTGTTCTTCTGATCGCCGAGCTTCTTATATTTGGTGCCGACGACCATCTTGGGCTTGTAGTTATCCATCATCCAAAGGGTGAGGTCGAGTGCGTGAGTGCCGATGTCGATAAGCGGACCGCCGCCCTGCTCGTATTCATTGAGGAACACGCCCCATGTGGGCACAGCTCTTCTCCTGAGCGCAATGGCTCTTGCGTAATAGATATCGCCCAGCTCGCCGTTCTCGCAGCACTGCTTGAGATAGAGCGCGTCGTCTCTCCAGCGGGACTGATAGCCGATGGTGAGCAGCCTGCCCGTCCTGACGGAGGTCTCATACATCGCCTTAGCCTCGGCGTAGGTCTTAGCCATTGGCTTCTCGCACATAACGTGCTTGCCCGCCTCCATAGCGTCTATCGAGATGAAGCTGTGGGAGCGGTTCGGGGTGCAGACATGGACGGTGACTATGCTCTCATCCTTGAGCAGCTCTTTATAGTCGGTGTAGACTTTTGCATCGGGGGTGCCGTATTTCTTGGCGGCCTCAACTGCTCTCTCCTCAATAATGTCGCAGAAAGCAACCATTTCGACCTCTTTAACATTTTTAAGGGCGGGCAGATGCTTGCCGTTGGCGATACCGCCGCAGCCGATAACGCCTACTCTGATTTTCTCCATATTAATTCTTTCTCCTTTGTTGCGAAGGCACACCTCCGCTCTTCTATTTAATTATACTAAACCCTAAAAGTAATTCAAGGTTTATACTTTAAAAGAGGTGTAAAATTTGCGGTGAATTTTTTGTTGAAATTGTCCAAAAGCCGTGCGGGCACAAATGTTTTTCAGACAAAGCCCGCTCTTTGACATATTTTATTCTTCCTCCCGCGGAATATGGCGATAAATATAGCTTGACCCTCAATTCTATGGTATGATATAATTAGTATACATAATGCCAAAAGGAGGCGGAGGCCTTGAATATCAAAGCGCTCCGAAGGGAGCTTGACAAGCGCTACGGCGGCAGATACGCCGTGACCGAGGGCGACGGAGTCCGCATAATGACGGGTAAAAGCGACGATTGGAAAGAGATAGTCGAAGCCTGCTCGCTCGCGGTCGACAAAAAGCACGGCCTGCACGTCGTTAACGACATAGAATTCACCGGCGCGCCGATACCGCCCATGCGCCTGCCCGAGGTCAACGACTCCTCGCTCGACGGCGCGGAGCCCGATATCCTCATCATCGGCGGCGGCATCTCGGGTGCAAGCATCGCAAGGGAGCTGAGCAAGTGGCAGCTCAATATCCTGCTGGTGGATAAAGAGAGCGACCTCGCCGTTCAGGCATCGGGCAGGAACGACGGCGAAGTTCACCCCGGCATCGACCTCGGCAAAGGCTCACTCAAGCACAAATACATAATCAAGGGCAACCGTATGTTTGACAAGGTCTGCTCCGACCTCGGCGTGCCCTTCAAGCGCTGCGGGCAGTATGTCTGCTTCACCCAGGGCGCATTGAAGCCGCTGATACGTCTATACACCTGGAAGCGAAAATTCATCGACGGCATAGACGATTCGACCGTCATTTCGGGTGCGGAGCTGAAGCGCCGCGAGCCGAAATTTAACAGTGATTTCAAATTCGCCATATACAACCCGATGGCGGGCTGCGTTTGCCCCTACGGGCTGACGATAGCCTACGGCGAGAACGCCGTGATGAACGGCGCTAAGGTGTCGCTTGACACCGCCGTGACGGGTATGGAAGTCAGGGACGGCAAGATAGTCTCCGTCACGACCAACAGGGGCGTTATCCGCCCGAAGATAGTCATCAACGCCGCAGGCGTATTCGCCGAGGATATAGCCAAAATGGCGGGCGACCGTTTCTATTCCATCCACCCGAGGCGCGGCACGAATTCAATTCTCGATAAAAAAGCCGGCTCGCTGATAAGCTCGATAGCTTCCATCAAAAAGCTCGAGAGCAATCCGTCCCATACCAAGGGCGGCGGGCTGCTGAACACCGTCCACGGAAATATCCTCGCTGGCCCCGACGCGGTCGAGACCTACGAGAAAGAGAATTTCGCAACGAACGCCGAGAGCATCGAGACGGTATTCACAAAGCAGCGCGGCACCGCTCCGTCGCTCACCGAGAGAGATATAATCACCTACTTTACCGGCGTGCGCGCGCCGAATTTTGAAGAGGATTTCGTTATAGAGAAAGGGCGCAAAACTACAAATCTCATTCACTGCGCCTGCATTCAATCCCCCGGCCTCACCACCGCCCCCGCGGTTGCGCTTGACATCGAGCGCATGGCGGTCGATATGCTCGGCGGCGAAAGCAAGGTCAAAAGGAACGAGAAATTCGACCCCGTCAGGAAGCCCGTGCCCGTGCTGCGTGAGATGAGCGCCGAGGAGCGGGATAAGCTGATAAAACAGAACCCCGACTACGGCGAAATAGTCTGCCGCTGCGAGGAGATAAGCAAGGGCGAGATAATCGACGCGCTCAACTCCCCGCTCTGCGTGCCGACGGTCGACGGCATCAAAAAGCGCCTGAGGCCCGGCATGGGCAGGTGCCAGGGTGGCTTCTGCTCCCCTCTTGTGACCAAAATAATCGCCGAGCATCAGGGCATACCCCTCTCAGAGGTACGCAAGGGCGGCTCGGATTCGATAATCTGCTACGGCAAAACGAAGGGCGGTGAAGCTCAATGAGATATGACGTTGCAGTCATCGGCGGAGGCCCCGCAGGGCTTGCCGCTGCGATAAAAGCGCACCGCGAGGGTGCAAAGACCGTGCTCATCGAGCGTGAAGCACGGCTCGGCGGCATCCTCAAGCAGTGCATCCACGACGGCTTCGGCCTTGTGCGCTTCGGTAAGAAGCTCTCGGGCCCCGAATACGCCGAAATCTTCATCGACGAATTCAAAAAAGAGAATATCGACGCTCTTACGCTGACATTCGTCACTTCAATAAAAAAGACCGATGACGGATTCGTTATCTCGGCCGTCAACAGGGACGGCGCTCAGACTATCGAGGCAAGGGCTCTCGTGCTCGCCACGGGCTGCCGCGAGCGCACGGCGAAGCAGGTGTCCATCCACGGCACCCGCCCCGCAGGGGTATTCACCGCGGGCACGGCACAGTATTTCACCAACCTGCTCGGCGAAATGCCTGTCAAAAAGTGCGTTATCCTCGGCTCGGGCGATATCGGGCTTATCATGGCTCGCCGCCTGACCCTCGAGGGTGCCGAGGTGCTCGGAGTTTATGAAGCGAAGCCCACCCCCTCGGGTCTGACGAGGAATATTCATCAGTGCCTCAATGATTACGGCATCCCGCTGCACCTGTCTCACACGGTGACGAGAGTATTCGGCACGGGCAGGCTCACGGCGGTCGAAATTTCACAGGTCGACGATAAAATGAAGCCGATAAAAGGCACCGAGCAGACGGTCGAATGCGACGGGCTCATCCTCTCGGTCGGTCTTATCCCCGAGAATGAGCAGGCGGAGAGCCTCGGAGTGAAGCTCGACCCGAGGACTAAAGGCCCCATCTGCGACGGCAGCCTTATGACGAGCGTTGACGGCGTTTTCTCCTGCGGCAACGCGCTGCACGTCAACGACCTTGTCGATTATGTCTCCGAGAGCGGGGAGCAGGCGGGCTTTGCGGCGGCTCACTATTCGCCGAAGAAACGCGAGACCGCGTTCCTCAACGCAGGCAAGAATATGCTCTATATCGTGCCGCAGCTCATTGACGCTGCCGCCGACTGCCACGAAACGATCGTATATTTCCGCAGCAGCGGGGAATTCGGCAAGAGCAAGCTCGTTATAAAATGCGGCGACAGAGTTATCGCCGAGAAAAAATATCAATTCCTGCGTCCGCCCGAGATGGAGCGCCTGACCGTTGATTTCGGCGGCGTGAGCGGCGGCGAAGAAATAACCGCAGAGATCGAGGTGGAGGAGAAATGAGCAAGCTGGTCTGCATAGTATGCCCCAGGGGCTGCACGATGGAGGTAACCGAGAGCGGCGGCGAATACACCGTCACTGGCAACTTTTGCAAGCGCGGCAGGGATTTCGCAATAGCGGAGCAGACGACACCGATGAGGACTATCTGCTCGACCGTCGCCACCGTATTCCCCGAGGCGCCCGTGCTCCCCGTGCGTGTCAGCTCGGATATCCCGAAAAGCAAGATATTCGACGTGATGAAAGAGATAAATAAAACCGTTGTGAAGCAGAGACTCGGCAGAGGCGACGCAGTTATAGAGAACGTGCTCGGCCTCGGGGTGGACGTAATAGCAACGAGCGACCTTATTAAGGAGGAAGAGAAATGAGCACTAAACCGTACAAAGGCTTTGAACCGAAATGGGTCAAGGAGGCAGCGCCCAAGGATTCCTACCGCTCCATATTCCGCTGGGGCGACCCCGACTTTGTCAAATACCCCAAGGAGTCTCTTTATAAGATGATGAAAGAGACCTTCAAGATGACCGACGACGATTTCAAGAGCTATTGCGGCGATATCGGCATGGGCAAGGTGGAGCTGAACATTCCCTCGAAGCTCGACGAGAAGCATATCAAGGCTCTCAAGGAGATCTTCGGCGACGAATTCGTCTCGACCGCCGATTACGACCGTCTCTCGGTCGCCTACGGTCAGACCGCATACGACCTTATGCGTATGCGCCAGCACCGCTACGATTCACTGCCCGACGCTGTCGTTTACCCCGACACGGCGGAGCAGATAGAGAAATGCGTCGCCTACTGCGTTGAGAATAAGATCCCCCTCTATGTCTACGGCGGCGGTTCCTCGGTCACGAGGGGCGTTGAGCCGATAAAGGGCGGCATATCAATGGATATGCGTAAGCGCTACAACAAGGTCATCAGCTTCAACGAGGTCGACCAGACCATCACCGTTCAGACCGGTATGAGCGGCCCCTGCCTTGAGAAAACTCTCAACGAGGCGGTCAAGAATTTCGGCGCGAAGAGAGCCTACACCTGCGGCCACTTCCCGCAGTCGTTTGAATACAGCAGCGTCGGCGGCTGGGTCGTCACGAGAGGCGCGGGTCAAAACAGCACATATTACGGCTGCATTGCCGATATAGTTCTCTCTCAGAAATACGCAACTCCCGTTGGCAAGATCGTCACGAGCCACTACCCCCGCGAGGCGACAGGCCCGAACCTCAACCAGATAATGATGGGCTCGGAGGGCACCTTCGGCGTGCTGACCGAGGTCACCCTCAGAGTATTCCGCTATATGCCCGAGAACAGAAAGCGCTTCTCCTACATATTCAAGGATTGGCAGACCGCAATGGACGCCGCCCGCGAAATGATGCAGTGCGAATGCGGCTATTCCTCGGTATTCCGTCTCTCCGACCCCGAGGAGACCAGCCTTATGCTCCGACTTTACAACGTCGATGAAACTCCGCTGCACCCCATTCTCGACAAGCTCGGCTACAAGGATATGGAGCGCTGCCTCTTCCTCGGCTTCACCGACGGCGAAGCGGGCTTCTCAAAGAACGTGGCGAAGAATATCCGCCGCATAGCGAAGAAGCACGGCGCGATGTCGCTCACCGGCTTTGTCTGCAAGAGCTGGGAGCACGGCAGATTCACCGACCCGTATCTGCGCGACACGATGATGGATTTCGGCGTATGCACCGACACGCTCGAATGCACCGTCAACTGGTCAAACATGGCGCAGGTCCACCGTGACGTCCGCAAGGTCTGCCACGCCCTGCCCAATACGATAGTCACCACCCATATGTCGCACTGCTACCCGCAGGGCGCCAACCTCTATTTCATCTTCATCACCAAGATGAGCGATGCCGACGAATTCAAGGCTTACCACACCACTATCCTCGACGCCATTCAGAAGTCGGGCGCCGCGATAAGCCACCATCACGGCATAGGCAAGATGTTTGCGCCGTGGCTTGAGGGCTATATCGGCAGGCGCGAATACGAGGTATTCAGAGTGCTCAAAAATCACTTTGACCCCGATTACATGATGAATCCGGGCGGCACCATAGGCCTTGACCTGCCCGAAAGCGAAAAGAAATTCCTTTGTGACAGAGGCGAATAAGATTGAAGATATACGGTTCCGCCGCCGAGCTTATCGGCGGCACTCCCCTCGTGCGTTTCTCCGCATTCGGCAAAGAGGCGGGCGCGGGGGCTGAGATACTTGCGAAGCTCGAATACCTGAATCCCGCGGGCAGCGCCAAGGACAGAGTAGGCAAAGAGATGCTCGACGCCGCCCTTAGCTCCGGCAGGATAACCAAAGACTCGCTCATCATCGAGCCGACCAGCGGCAACACGGGCATTGGCATCGCCGCCTACGCAGCCCAGCTCGGCATGAAGGTGATCATAGTCATGCCCGAGACGATGAGCCTTGAACGCAGGAAGCTGATAGCCGCCTACGGCGCAAAGCTCGTGCTCACCGACGGCTCAAAGGGCATGGCGGGCTCCATTGAGAAAGCGAATGAGCTTGCCGCCGCAAACCCCGGCAGCTTTATCCCCGCTCAGTTTGACAACCCAGACAACTGCGCCGCTCACTACAAGACCACAGGCCCCGAGATCTGGGCGGATACCGACGGCACCGTCGATATCTTTGTGGCGGGCATCGGCACGGGCGGCACGATAACGGGCACGGGCAGATTCTTGAAGGAAATGAACCCGAATGTAAAAATCGTCGCGGTCGAGCCTGCGGATTCCCCCTTGCTTTCTCAGGGCAGGGCGGGCGCCCACGGCCTTCAGGGCATCGGAGCAAACTTCGTGCCGAAGATACTCGACACCGATATTTATGACGAAATAATCACCGTCACCACCGAGCAGGCGTATGCCGCAGCAAGGCTGACGGTCAAAACTCAGGGAATACTGATAGGCATCAGCTCCGGCGCAGCTCTGCACGCTGCCGCCGAGCTTGCTAAAAGGCCCGAGAATTCCGGCAAGCGGATAGTCGTGCTCCTGCCCGACGGCGGCGAACGCTACCTCTCCACTTCGCTTTTTGAGGAGGATGAGCAATGACAGGCGTAATTGATGTCGGCGGCGGTCTGCGCGGCATATACGGCGCAGGAGTTTTTGACCGCTGCATTGACGACGGTGTGAAGTTCGACTACTGCATCGGCGTCTCCGCGGGTGCGGCGAATATCGCCTCATACACCGCGGGGCAGAGAGGCAGAAACTATCGCTTTTTCAATGTCTACTCCTTCCACAAGGAATACATGGGGCTTGACTGCCTGAAAAAGACGGGTAATTTTCTGAACCTGAGCTATGTCTATTCTACTCTTGCAAACAGCGACGGTGCGGACCCGTTTGATTTCGAGGCGTTTTGCCGCTTCCCGGGCGAGGTCAAGTCCGTTGCGACCAACGCCCTGACGGGTCAGCCGAAGTATTTTGACCGCAGCGACTATTCGCTCGACGATTATTCAATACTGATGGCCTCCTGCTGCCTGCCGATAGCGTGTAAGCCCGTTGTCATCGACGACGTGCCGTATTTTGACGGCGGCATTTCAGACCCCGTGCCTATCGAAAAGGCGTTTGCCGACGGCTGCGACAGAGTGGTGCTCATTCTTACGAAGCCGCTCGGCGCTCAGCTTGACGACAGGCGCAACGAGGCGGCGGCGAAGCTGCTGAAGCACCGTTATCCCCGCACCTCGGAAGCCCTCGCGCACATGAGCGAAAAGTATCATTCGTCGCTTGCCCTTGCCCTTGAGTATGCCGAATGCGGCAAGGCGCTCATCATTGCGCCCTCCGACTGCTGCGGCATGAAAACACTTACCCGTGACCGCATCAAGCTGGACTCGCTCTATCACATGGGCTATGACGATGCGGCGGCGATAAAAGAGTTTATAAGAGAAAAATAAAATGCATCAATCATTTTTACCTATACTCACAGCCGTTATGACCTTCATAGCGGCAATTTTCAATATCACGCCCGCAGCCGTGCCCGCCAAGGGTGAGCTGCCGCACGAAAGCGAGCCCGCGCAAATCGAGCAGCGGGTGCATGACCGCGTGGACGGCGTTGACGGCTCGGTATTCTATATCTCCCGCCCACGTGCAGACGCACTGACGCCCGTGTATGCCGCCGACTTCGGCATGGGCACCGACAGCGAGGATAACTCCGCCGCATTCACGGCTGCTGTCAGCGCCTGCCGCTCAAATCCGGGCTCACGGCTCATAATTCCGAAGGGTAAGTATTATTTTCGCAGCGAGAGCCGTATGGAGCTGAGAGGGCTTTGCGACACGCTGATAGACGCCGAGGGTGCGACCTTTGTTTTCGGCACGGATAAATATTTCTACATCGCCGACTGCGACTGCGTCGAGATAAACGGCTTGACAGTTGAGTGGGATTACTCCTCCTCCCGCCTCGGCTCGCTCGTCAAGGTCAGGAATGCAAACGCCGACAGCCGCACTGCGGAGCTTGTATTCACCGAGGTCTCGGATATCCCCGAGGATATTCCGCTCGCGGCAATCACTCAATACGACCCGCAGACCCTAACTCCCGGTGCGCCCGGCAGTTCAAAGGAATGCTATATTTATCAAAACCCCGAGTGCATAAAGAATGTTGAAAAAATCGAGGCTAATGCGCTGCGTGTAACACACGACGGCTCGCTGGATTTCCTGACCGACGGCGAGGTCTATATGCTGCGTCACTATGTCTACGGCGACGCGGTATTCAGAGTCGGCAATTCCACGAACGTGACCTTTGACGGCATTAATATATACTCCGCCGCCGGAATGGGCTTCGTTATCTCCGAGCGCACTCAGCGCTTCCAGATACTCAACACCACAATAGGGCTTGCCCCCGGCAGAGAGGATGAATACCGCATCTCCGCCACGGCGGACGCGGTCCACATCACCGACACAAACGGATACTTCCGCGTCAGCGGCTGCGACTTCAGCTTCATGGGCGACGATTCGCTCAATGTCCACGACAGCCTGATATGCGTCACCGAGCGCACGGGCGCAAACACCGTCAAAGCGACCAATGCTTACACGCTGAGAGCGGGCGACAGGGTCGTATTCTGCGACTCGGACTTCATTGACACGGGCTTCACCGCCACCGTCACTGCCGCCGACAGCTCCTCCGTCACCTTTGACAGCCTGCCCGACGGTGAAACAGCGGGCATGATCCTCTATAACACCTCGGTAGACAGCGGCAGCTATGTGATAACCGACAACTATTTCCACGAGCAGCGCGCGAGAGGTCTGCTCCTACAGAGCAGCAACGGCCTTTGCGAGGGCAACCGCTTCTATAAGACGATGGGCGAGGCGATAAAGGTCGTCTCGGATATCAAACCCAGCCTGTGGTATGAGGGCACGGGAGTCAATAACCTCTCGATAGTCAATAACAGCTTTGAGCGCTGTGACCTGAGCGCATGGGGCAGCGTCGTTTTCCTCGGCAGCGATGTCGGCGGCTCGGCTGCCAAGCGCACGATGTTCTCAAACATCACCGTCAGCGGCAATTCCTTCGCCGAATTCCCCCGCTACTCGGTCAAGATAGACAATTGCGTCGGCGGCATATCCGTGACCGACAACAGTTTCATCAACTCCGAGCCGCTGAACGGCAGCCGAAACAGAGGCAAAATATATGTCGGCGAGAATTGCTCCGCCGTGACGGTCGAGGGCAACGAGTGGGTCCGCTCCCGCTATTCTCTGCTCTCCCCCTTCCTCGCCTTCAAGAATGCCGAAGCATATTATTCATTTATAAAATAAAGGATGACAGCCATGTCTCAACAGCCCGCAAATATCAAAAATAATCCCGACGCCTGCCCGCTCGCCAAGAAGTGCGGCGGCTGTCAGCTCCAAAATATGAGCTACGACCGACAGCTCCGTTGGAAGCAGGCAAGAGTCGAGATACTGCTGAAGAAATTCTGCAAGGTCGATAAGATAATCGGCATGGACGAGCCGTATCACTACCGCAACAAGGTGCAGGCGGCGTTCGGCAGGACTAAAAGCGGCAAGATAATCTCGGGGGTCTATCAGTCCGGCACCCACCGCATCGTCTCGGTGGATGACTGCATGACCGAGGATTCCATTGCCGACCGCATAATAGTCGATATCCGCAATATGCTGCCGAAATTCAACATTTGGGTCTATGACGAGGATAAGCGCACGGGCTTCCTGCGCCATGTGCTGGTGAAGCGCGGCTTTGCGAGCGGCGAAGTGATGGTCGTGCTCGTGGGTGCGAGCGGATATTTCCCGATGAAGAAGAAGTTCACTGCCGCCCTGCTTGAGAAGCACCCCGAGATAACCACCGTTGTGCTCAACATCAACCCGAAGGACACAAATCTCGTCCTCGGCGAGCGTGAAGAGGTGCTGCACGGCAGCGGATATATTGAGGATACGCTCTGCGGGCGGGTATTCAGGATCTCGCCGCGTTCATTCTATCAGATAAACCCCGTTCAGACCGAGAAGCTCTACAACAAAGCGATGGAGCTTGCGGGGCTTGACAAAAATACAAGCGTCATCGACGCCTACTGCGGCATCGGCACGATAGGGCTTGTCGCCGCCAAGACGGCGGGCAGCGTTATCGGCGTTGAGCTGAACCGCGACGCGGTAAAGGACGCCGTTGCAAACGCCAAACGCAATTCGGCGGAGAATGCGAAATTCTACTGCGCCGACGCGGGCGACTTCATGCAGGAGCTTGCCCTTGCGGGCGAAACGGCGGATGTGGTGTTCATGGACCCGCCGAGAGCCGGCAGCACAAGGAAATTCATCGACTCCCTCGCCGCCATGAGGCCGAAGAAGGTCGTGTATATCTCCTGTAACCCCGAGACTCTCGCCCGTGACCTCGCCCTGCTCACCAAGAAGGGCTACGCCGTGCGCCGTATCTGCCCCGTCGATATGTTCCCCCATACGAACCATGTGGAGAGCGTGGTTCTGTTGACTAAGGTACACAAGTAAAAGTGTGAAAAAGGCTTGAAATAAAGGGCTTTTGAGATTTTTAGAATTGAAAATTAGACTGCGAAATATGCCTGAAAAAAGAGCATAAAACCTTGATGTTTTTATAGTTGGATAGACAGGAATATTGAGATTGGGTCGATTATACAGAAATATTTATTCGTGATTTGTGAAAAAATAAACGCAGTAATGTGGAGCAAACGGAAGATGGTCTAAAAAGAAAGAAAAGCGAGTACAGTTACGATAGGCCCTATCTTCTAAAATGGATTAAAAAATAGAAGAGATAATTTATGAGGTGTGCTTATGGAGTTGTTACTAAACAACATTTTAAATCTTACGGAAGAAGAGATTGATAATAGTAAAATAGAATTTAATATGCAAGCCGGAAGTGGAGGACAACCATTTCTTGATAGATGGTTAAAACATTCAGAAGGAGAAAAAGCAAACGGTACATGCAAGGATTGTTCATATTGGGGTTGGTATGGAAAGCAGAGAAACTTCTATCCTAGACAATGGGTTTTTAGTTTCGCAAGAATGCCGGAAGATGAATGGTTGCTTATTTCGGCTGCACAAATAATAAATACTCCAGCCGATGATTGGGCTGATGTTCAAGTGCTTGATAGATTTGTTCCATTATTCGGAAGACTCATCATCAAATGCAAGAAAGGCAATACCTTCTCAAGATATGTATTTAATTTGCGTAAGTATCTCGACCAAACTATTGTGAAGGAAATTCTGCCTTGTATTTATAGTGGTGAGAAATTTGAAGGTTATGATAGAGTACATTTGCCATTTCATAGATTGTCAGACATATTTAATGGCAGAATATTACCTACCTATTATGAGGCGTTAAAGAAGATAACTGGAGTATATTGCTTGACCGATACCCATACTGGAAAATTATATATCGGATCTGCCACAGGAGAAGAAGGAGTTGCTCAAAGATGGGGTAATTATTTGGATTCAAAGCATGGTGGTAATAAAAAACTTATTGCACTTTATGAACAGAAAGGTGCAGAGTATTTTGAAAAGTATTTTACATATACCCTACTTGAATATTTTGGACTCTCGTATGATCCGATAAAGATTTTAGAAAGAGAACAATATTGGAAACGGTGCTTTGATACCATCAAGAATGGATATAATGATAATTAGTGAAGGTGTAGCACTGAATGGAAAGAAAAGATGTTTATAATTTTGCCGTGAAGTGGAACGAGAAATTTCGTGATCCAGACATTGATTATATAGAGTTGGTTGATCACTACCTGGCAGATGATTGTTCAGCACTTGGATTTGAGATGGATTGTGGCCATGCTTTCGAAGAAAAATTTGAAAGAGCTATATATGATGCAAGAGCCTTAGATACTATCACTGAAAATGTAAATGATATTTCTTTGCTTGGATCGGCTATATATTCCAGATGGAGATATTTCAATCATTGGGCATACGATGCAGCAGAGATACTTTCTATGCCCAACAGGAGCTGGTTCATTATTGCTTTTAATAGACTGGCTGAATTATGTAAAGATGAATAAGAAAACTAAGAGAATCCGTATATTGTCATGTTCGATGAATATGGCAACATCAAGGTTTTAGGTGGCTCGACATACCGATTTTCAAGGGGAAATGACTGTTCTACGATTGCCCTATACAGTAGGGGGATTATAGGTTACTCGTTGAACAACTGAGCCATATCGAAACCGTAGTTTTTTTGACTCATGCACATGCAAAATAACGGCACGATCCTCCGACACGGTTTAATAATCATTTCAGAACGCAATATCGGTTCTGCAGCCTGCAAAGCAATAAATATAAAAAATCAGACCTTGCAGCCATTATAAGGCCGCAGGGTCTGATTTCTTTTTATTTAATTACCGCGCATTTCTCGATGCCGTAGTACTTGAAATTCCGAACGACGCATTCGTCTATCATCTCGCCGCAGACGGCTATGGGCACGGCGGGCGGGCAGCTTATGGCCGCCGCTGCCGAGACTCTGCCGAGGCTACGGTCGACGGGTATTATCTCGCTCGGAGCGAATATCGCCTCTCGCGGGGTCAGCGCCCACTTCGGCGAAGGCACGGGCGGTGACGTTTCGGTGATCGGCGCTTTTCGCTCGACTGCGAGCAACGCCGCTCTGAGCTTTTCAAGCGTGCCGTCCCCGCAAAGGGGCGAGAGCATGAGCACGAGCATATCGGGGTCATGAAACTCGGCAAATATCCCGCTTTCACGCAGGATCGCCGCAAGCCCGTCGCCCGTGTAACCGTAGGATTTCGGCGCAACGGTCAGCTTTAACGGCTCCGTACCGACAAGCTCATAGCCGCAGCGGGCTGCATCCCCCTTCAGCCCTTCAACTTTCGGCAGGAATTCGCAAAGGCTGCGTTTGAATTCCGCCATGCGGTCGTTCGCGGCGTCAAGCGACTGAAGTATCAGATACGACGGGCTGCTTGAGCCGAAAAGCGAGAGCGAGGCTTTGGCTCGCTCGGCAAAGAGCGGCGGTGCGGAATTCGATATATGCAGATATGCGCCGCCCGTAATGACGGGCAGGGTCTTATGCGCCGAGTCGCAGCAGATATCGGCTCCGAGGTCGATCGGGTGCAGCGATTCGGGCAGAAATTTGAGATACGCCCCGTGAGCGTTATCCACGGCGAGCGGCACGCCCGCTTTGTGACAGACCTCGGCTATGCCCTTGATATCGAGAATATTGCCGAGGTAATCGGGGCTAGTGAGATAAACTGCGGCGGGCTTCGCGCGGCAGGCGGAGAGAGCCGCCTTGACCGCCTCGGGGGTAACGGCGCAGCGGTGATACGAGCCGCCGGAGGGCGGGAATATCCACCGAATGCCGATGCCGAGCAGCGCCGCGGCGTTGACAAACGCCTTGTGAGCGTTGCGCCCAGCGATTATAAACGGCTCCCCGACCGAGGAATTCAGCGCCAGCAGGTGGAGCATCGCCTGAATGCAGAGGGTAGAGCCGCCCGCGGAATAAAAAGTCCTTGAGCCGAAAATTTCGGAGGCGTTCGCCTCGCTTTCGGCGATTATGCCGTCGGCGGCAAAAAGCTCGTCCGCCCCGTCGATCTCGGTTATATCGAGCGGCTCGAAGCCGAGCAGGGGCTGACCCTTGTGACCCGGCATATGCAGCCGCACAGGGTCGGAGGACGAATATTTACGCACGAAGTCGCATATCGGCGTGCTCATTCGGCGTCACCGATCTCTCTTGCCACTGCCACGGCAATGGCGCACTCCATGCGCTTGCGGAAGAGGTTGCAGCCGTATTTGTATATTCCCTTGACCGAGCCGGTCGAGTGATAGGCGTTTGCGGCGCAGCCGCCCGAGCAATAGAGCTTTGCCCAGCAGTCGCGGCATTCCTCGCGGGCGTAGACGTTGCAGGAAGCGAATTCATCCTGAACGGCAGTGTTGTCAACGCCGTGCCAGATATCGCCGAGCTTGAATTTCTCATCGCCGACGAACTGATGGCAGGGGTAAAGGTCGCCCCAAGGCGTGACCGCCATGTATTCCGTGCCCGAGCCGCAGCCCGAGATGCGCTTATATATGCACGGGCCGCCTTTGAGGTCGATCATATAATGATAGAATGTGAAAGGCTTGCCCTCTTTGTCACGCTCAAGCATCAGCTCGGCGAGCTGCTCGTATTGCTTCATAACGATGGGCTTATCCGCCTCGGTGAGGGCGGCGGGGTCGTCGGCGGCGGCAACGACCGGCTCCATGCTCAGCTCCGAGAAGCCGAGATCGAGCATAGTCTTGATATCCTCGAGAAAATCGGGGTTGGCGTGGGTAAACGTGCCGCGCATATAATAATTCTTACCGCCTCTTGCCTCGACGAATCTTTGGAATTTCGGCACTATCTTATCCCAGCTGCCGTTGCCTGCGTAGTCCACGCGGTATCTGTCGTGGACTTCCTTCCTGCCGTCAAGGCTGAGCACCACGTTGCTCATCTCCCTGTCGGCGAAGTCGATAACGTCGTCGTCAACGAGCACTCCGTTGGTGGTCAGTGTGAAGCGGAAGTTCTTGCCCTTCTCCTTCTCAATGCTCCTTGCGTATTCGACAAGGCGCTTGACCACGTCAAAATTCATCAGCGGCTCGCCGCCGAAGAAATCGACCTCGAGATTGCGGCGTGAGCCTGAATTCTCAATAAGGAAATCGAGAGCGCGCTTGCCGACCTCATAGCTCATCAGCGCGCGCTCGCCGTGATATTTGCCCTGGCTTGCGAAGCAATAGGAGCAGTTGAGGTTGCAGGTGTGGGCGATATGCAGGCACAGCGCCTTGATTACGCCCGAGGTCTTGGCCTTGAGGGCGCCCGCCATCGGCTCAAAGGTATCCTCGGTGAAGAGCTGACCCTGAGCCTTCAGCTCGGCTATTTGGCCGCAGCATTCGGCTATCTCCCCGTCGCTCACGCCCTCGTATTTGCCCGAGAGGGCGGCGACTATGACAGCGGTGTCGTTTTGCTCAAACATCGAGATGATGTCGTAGGCAAGCTCATCCACGGCGTGAACGGAGCCGGAGCAAATGTCGAGCACTATGTTGTAGCCGAGCAGTTTATATTGATGAATCATAGAATCTCTCCATACTAAAAATGCCGCCCTGATGGACGGCATCATAGCTTTTTTGATTATTTGCTTTCCTTGGCTTCCTTATTCTCGCAAGCCTGGTTTGCGATACCGCAGCTGGTCTTGCAGGCGGACTGGCAGGAAGTCTGGCACTCGCCGCAGCCGCCGTTCTTTGCGCTCTGGCAAAGGTCGCGGGTCTTGATGGTATTTATGTGTTTCATCTGTGTTGCCTCCAAATTGCATTATTTTTTTATATTATAACACACGCTGCGGCACTTGTCAATTACGCAAAGGTAATTTTTGCGCCGTGTTTGGCATAATGAATAAAATGCAAGTCGTTTTTTCTATATTCCGCCAAGGCAAAAAATGTTGATTATTTCCCGCCGCTCAAGTATAATTAAATAAAGAAGAAATTTGAACGGAGATGATCGGATGTTTAAGAAAATCACGGCGGTGCTTCTGTGCATGCTCTTCGCCGCTCAGGTCTGCGCCGTCGGGGCCTCAGCCGCCGGCGAAAAGGATTATGTCATATCGAATCCTTACGCCGAGGTGGACTGGGATTCATGGAAAGCGTATAAGACCCAGCTCCACAGCCACACCAACGCAAGCGACGCCTACCCGACCATTCACGAATATGTGCAGGAGCACTACGACCTCGACTATGATATCGTGGCGCTCACCGACCACGGCACGATAAACAGGGGCTGGAACAAAGCCCCGCAGACCGTGCCCCTAATGAGACTTGTAAAATATGAAAGAACGCACATGGACGATATCATTCCCCTCACCGAGGCGGAGTATCAGTCCTATCTCAACGGCACAGCCGCGTCATCAAGACGCACCCACAAAAACGGTATGCTCGACGTGCCAAAGGGCATCGAACTGAATATGGCTACCCCGATAAGCGACTGCCACCTGACCGGCTACTTTGCCGATTACGGCCAGGGCCTTGCCGGTGTTTACGGCGACTACGAGACCCCTGCGAGGGAGGTCAGGAAGCAGGGCGGCCTCACCATGCTCTCCCACGTCGGCGAATACCTCTACCCAATCGGATTTGAGGACAGCGCCGAGCACGCAGGCAAGCTCAACGACGAATACTACGCCAACAAATTTGCAAGGATATTCATGGAGAATCCCGGCTCCTGCGTCGGCATGGGCATCAACAGCGCCAACGATGAATTCACCCGCTGCGACCGTATCCTCTACGATCAGATACTCCAAAAGACCATCCCGAACGGCGTAACTCCCTGGGCATTCTGCTTCTCGGATTCCCACAAGATAGAGGTCATGGATATCTCCTATACGATGATGTATATGAAGGATCTGAGCATCGACGAATTCAGGCGCAGCATGGAAAGAGGCGAATTCTTCTCCGTCTCCCGCTACTCAAACGGCATCGAGCTTAACGGCATGAAGGAATGGCCGGAATTCGACAACGACAAGGTCGAGACCTACCTCAAGAACCCCATGCCGATGATAACGAGGGTCACCGTCGATCAGAAGAATGACAAGATCTCGATCGAGGGCACGGATTTTGACCGTATAACCTGGGTCTCAAACGGCAATGTCATCAAGCGTGAAGAGAATATCAAGAGCGGCAAAGCTACCCTTGACCTGCACGCCTCCGACCTGCTCGACGAGCCGAGCCTGTATGTCAGATTCTATGTCACCGGCAGCGACGGCATCTGCTATTCCCAGCCCTTCGTGCTCAGCGTGACGGGCGAGGAATTCGACAAGGTCGACGTGCCCGAGACTCACGACCTCTCGACCTTCCTCAGAGCGTTTGTCACTGTGGTCGACGTTATTTTCTTCAAATTCAACCCGATAATTTGGGCGTTCAAATATTTCGCTCTCGGCTATGACCCCATAGCGCAGATCTTCGGCAAATAAGTTGACCGTGCAATCGGCTTTGCACAGTTTTATCCCTCCGCGGGCGGCATTAAGCCGCCCGCTTTTGCATATGCGGGTCGGAATATCCCGGTTCAACAATTCACACAAGCAAAAACTCCGCCCGGTTTGCACCGGACGGAGTTTTAATTATATGCTTTAGATTATGCCTTGTGGCTCTTGATAGCTGCCTGAGCTGCTGCAAGTCTTGCGATGGGAACGCGGAACGGTGAGCAGGAGACATAGTCAAGGCCGATATTGTGGCAGAACTCAACGGAGGTGGGATCGCCGCCGTGCTCGCCGCAGATGCCGCAATGAAGCTTATCATTGACAGGTCTGCCGAGCTGGAGGGTCATCTTCATGAGCTTGCCGACGCCCTTCTGATCGAGCTTTGCGAACGGATCGTTCTCAAAGATCTTGGTGTCATAGTAAGCGTTGAGGAACTTGCCTGCGTCGTCACGGCTGAAGCCGAAGGTCATCTGAGTAAGATCGTTGGTGCCGAAGCAGAAGAAGTCAGCCTCTGCGGCGATCTCATCAGCGGTAAGGCAAGCTCTGGGGATCTCGATCATGGTGCCTACTTCGTAGCTGATGTCGCTGCCTGCGGCTGCGATCTCGGCGTCAGCGGTCTCAACGACGATCTTCTTAACGAACTTGAATTCCTTGACGTCGCCGACCAGCGGGATCATGATTTCGGGCTTGATATTCCAATCGGGATGCGCCTTGTTGACGTTGATAGCTGCACGGATGACAGCCTTGGTCTGCATCTTGGCGATCTCGGGATAGGTTACGGTAAGGCGGCAGCCTCTGTGACCCATCATGGGGTTGAACTCATGGAGAGAAGCGATGAGGGTCTTGATGTCGTCAACGCTCTTCTTCTGAGCAGCTGCAAGAGCTTCGATATCGGCCTCTTCGGTGGGAACGAACTCATGAAGAGGAGGATCAAGGAAGCGGATGGTTACGGGGCAGCCCTCAAGAGCCTCATAGAGAGCCTCGAAGTCACCCTGCTGATAGGGCATGATCTTATCAAGAGCAGCCTCTCTCTCCTCGAGAGTATCTGCGCAGATCATCTCACGGAAAGCAGCGATTCTGTCAGCCTCGAAGAACATGTGCTCGGTGCGGCAAAGGCCGATGCCTTCTGCGCCAAGCTCGCGAGCCTTCTTAGCGTCTCTCGGAGTATCTGCATTGGTGCGAACCTTGAGGGTTCTGTATTTATCAGCCCAGGACATAATCCTGCCGAATTCGCCTGCGATGGAAGCGTCAACGGTGGGGATGATGCCCTTGTAGATGTTACCGGTGGAGCCGTCAATGGAGATGTAGTCGCCCTCAACAAAGGTCTCGCCTGCAAGGACAAACTTCTTATTCTCTTCATCCATAGCTATATCGGAGCAGCCGGAAACGCAGCAGGTGCCCATGCCGCGGGCAACAACGGCTGCGTGAGAGGTCATACCGCCGCGAACGGTCAGGATGCCCTGTGAAGCCTTCATGCCGGTGATATCCTCGGGAGAGGTCTCAAGACGGACAAGGACTACCTTCTCGCCTCTTGCCTTCCAAGCCTCTGCGTCCTCAGCGGTGAAGACGATCTTGCCGCAGGCAGCGCCCGGAGAAGCACCGAGGCCCTTACCGATGGGGGTAGCGGCCTTGAGCGCCTTAGCGTCAAACTGGGGATGAAGGAGGGTGTCAAGGTTTCTGGGGTCTATCATAAGGACAGCTTCTTCCTCAGTCCTCATGCCCTCGTCAACGAGGTCACAAGCGATCTTGAGAGCGGCCTGAGCGGTTCTCTTACCGTTTCTGGTCTGAAGCATGAAGAGCTTGCCGTGCTCAACGGTGAACTCCATATCCTGCATATCTCTGTAGTGATTCTCGAGGGTCTCACAGACCTTCTTGAACTCGGCAAACGCCTCGGGGAACTTCTGCTCCATCTCGGCTATCTTCATGGGAGTACGGACGCCCGCAACGACGTCCTCGCCCTGTGCATTGGTAAGGAACTCACCGAAGAGGCCCTTAGCGCCGGTAGCGGGGTCACGGGTAAAAGCAACGCCGGTGCCGCAGTCATCGCCCATGTTGCCGAATGCCATCGACTGGACGTTAACAGCGGTGCCCCATGAATAGGGGATATCGTTATCACGACGGTAGACGTTTGCTCTGGGGTTGTCCCATGAACGGAAAACAGCCTTGATAGCGCCCATGAGCTGCTCTTTGGGATCGGTCGGGAAATCCTTGCCGATCTTTGCCTTATACTCAGCCTTGAACTGGCCTGCAAGCTCTTTAAGGTCGTCAGCGGTAAGCTCAACGTCCTGGGTAACGCCCTTCTTCGCCTTCATGGCGTCGATGAGCTGCTCAAAGTATTTCTTACCGACTTCCATAACGACGTCGGAATACATCTGGATGAATCTTCTGTAGCAGTCCCAAGCCCAACGGGGATTGCCGGATTTCTCAGCGATAGTCTCTACAACGTCCTCGTTGAGGCCGAGGTTAAGGATGGTGTCCATCATGCCGGGCATGGATGCACGGGCGCCGGAACGAACGGAAACGAGGAGAGGATTCTCCTTATCGCCGAACTTCTTGCCGGTGATGCCTTCCATCTTGACGATGTATTCGTTGATCTCTGCCATGATCTCGGGGTTGATCTCTCTGCCGTCCTCATAGTACTGAGTGCAGGCCTCGGTGGTGATGGTGAAGCCCTGGGGAACGGGGAGACCGATGTTTGTCATCTCGGCGAGGTTAGCGCCCTTACCGCCGAGCAGCTCTCTCATGTCGGCATTGCCTTCTGAGAACAGGTAAACATACTTGTGAGCCATTAATATACCTCCATATAAAATTATTAACTTCCTAAAGCCGTGCGCAAAGGCGCACTGAGCCAAAAAAGATTATATCAGATAATTCCGCAAATTGCTATATGTTTTTAGAAAAAACTGATAGCTTTTTTACTTTTCTTTTTAGTAACTATTAACATATATAGGCGTTTTTATGTATCCGAATGCCGCCCGGGGGTTGAAAATCCGCCCGCCGTGGTGTATACTTGTGGCTGACAAAAATAACAGAGGGGTGCTTTATGGACAGGATAACGAGCTTCACCGTCGATCACGACCTGCTGACCGAGGGCATATATGTTTCGCGCATTGACGGCGACATCACGACCTATGATATGAGGACGAGGGTGCCGAATTCGGGCGATTATATGGATACGACCACGGCGCACACCGTGGAGCATATGTTTGCGACCTTCGTGAGGAATTCAGAGATCGGCGGCGACGTGATATACTTCGGGCCGATGGGCTGCCGCACGGGCTTCTATCTGTTGGTACGCAACGCCGACAACGCCCGCGTGCTCGCCGTGACAAAGAGAATTCTCGCCGACATCATCGCCTATGAGGGCAAGGTTTTCGGCGCGTCAAGAAAGGAATGCGGCAACTATCTCGACCTCGACCTCGAGAAAGCCAAGGCGGAATGCCGCCGCTACCTCAAAGCCCTCGAAAAAGAGCAGACATTTGAGTATAAAAAGTAAAGCAAAAATCAACGGCGGGTCATCCCCGCCGTTTTTTTGTTGTCGGATAAGAGTCCGGCGATTAAAAATTGCTGAGTTGACAGCCTCATTCGCCTTCTCCTTGAGGAGAAGGTGTCGAGCTTGAGAGACGGATGAGGTGTGCCGCAGGCGGAATGCTTTTTTCGGCAATACTCCCTCAGGAGGGAGCCTAAGAGGCGAGCAACAGTTTAATGCTGCGGCAATGTGCAAATTTAGGCGGGCGAACACAGTTCGCCCATACGAGGATAATTCCACATTGTGATTATTTTGTGGGACGTCGAGGACGCCGTCCCACAAAATATGCGCCAAAAAATTGCACTTGCCTCCCTTGTGTAAAGGGAGCCTTTAAAACGCGGGATTCAAGATCCTTATTCGATGCTTATTGTGACGTGCTCGCCGTTTTCGCCGTCAACACTGAGGATATCCGCCGCCGCTGCGGGGTCGTCGAGCAGGGCGCCGATCTTATCCGCGACATCCCTTTGCAGGCCGAACACATTGCCGACCCGCAGCCCCATTTTCACGACTCCGAACGGTACTTTTACATTTGTTTCCTTGCCGTTCGGCTGTGTGACCTTTATGCGGACATTCCGCTTGCCGCCGTGCGCCGCAGCAACATTACTATCGGTCGAGGGCGAGTCAGCGCGCGTTATCCCCTCCGCGCCCGAGCGCAGGAGTGCGTCGACCGTGACTCCGAAATAATCCGCAATAACCGTGAGCAGCGAAACGTCGGGGCAGGAGCTGTTATTCTCCCATTTCGAGACCGCCTGAGCCGACACGCCGAGGGCATTTGCAAGCTCCTCCTGCGTTATTCCTTTTTCCTTTCTCAATGCGGCAATATTGCTGCCGATCTTCATCGAGGACACCTCCGTGCTTGTCAATTCTTTTTTGCTGTTAAACAAATTAACTGCCTCCTTTCGTTTTGGCGACTTGATTGTATCACCGCAAAACGGCGGCAGTCAATTATCCGATGGTTGTTCAACTAAACGGTCGGTTGAATTTCGCCTCAACCGTCGGTTGAGAGCGCGTTAATTTTCTGTTGTAGGATCATTTTTGTTGGTTTTGGCTGTGTTGACGGAGGCAATAAGGATTCTGCGAAGTGTTCCGCAAAGATTTAAAAGCTCTTTTGCCGTATCGGCATCAAGCAGTTCAGCTTTGGAAAATAATTCGATCCAATATTCGGTTTCATAACATTCTTTCAGGGATATTTGAAGTTTTGCAATGAAATCCGCTTTCCCATGTGCATATGCGGCTTCTCGGATGTTTGCACCGATCGATGTCGCCGAACGCTCTAATTGATTAACAAGAGAATAATGGCCTTTAACAGAATCACACACTTTTATTACTTTAACCGCAAACTCGGTCGACATGTCTCGCAGCTTGGAATCAGCCATATCAACACCGCCTTTCAAATCTCATTATAGCTTAAACAGAAGAGTTTGCCAAGTGAAATATTTTGCGTGCACAAAATGTGAAATAACCGCTCCGCGGTCGTGAAATTTTCTGCTGCGCAGAAAGTGAAATGAAATCCACCCACCGCCGCAGCGATTTCACGCGCCGTCAGGCGCATTTCACATTGCGAAGCAATATTTCACCCACCCGAAGGGTGGATTTCGTTGAAAAAAGCACTTCCGAAGAAGTGCTTTTTTCTGGCTGGGACGGCTGGATTCGGACCAGCGAATGCGGGAGTCAAAGTCCCGTGCCTTACCGCTTGGCTACGCCCCAAAATATCGTTATATTAAAATACGCAAAGCCGTGGCTTTGCGTACTGCTCTTTAAATGGGGTGGCTGATGGGATTCGAACCCACGACCTCCAGGGCCACAACCTGGCACTCTAACCAGCTGAGCTACAGCCACCAAATACTGGCTGCGAGATCGCAGCCATGGCGCGCTTGAAGGGACTCGAACCCCTGACCCACTGCTTAGAAGGCAGTTGCTCTATCCGGCTGAGCTACAAGCGCATATGATTCCTGAATCTTGGAGCGGGTGATGGGAATCGAACCCACACAACCAGCTTGGAAGGCTGGGATTCTACCATTGAACTACACCCGCAGGATTTGGAACGCAAGCTATTTTATCACAGGCAATTCAAAATGTCAATAGGAATATCAACTTTTTTAAAGAATAAAGGCGGCCGTTTCACCGACCGCCTTAAAGTTCTTACTAAACAAGATATGCCGAGCTGACCCAGCCCTGAGCCGAATTATATGTGACATAAGCCCAGCCGAGCACGGATTTCGTGACCTCGACTATCGTGCCGTTGGGTATTTTCTCAAGCACCTGGCTGTCCGCGTCGGGGCTGACCCTCATATTGAGCACGCTGCCGCTCGTCGACACGGTGTATTTGCCCGCAGCTATCGGCTCCGCGCTTGCGGGGCGGGCGGAGGGCTCGGGGAGTTTTGCGCTGTAGTAGACAACGCCGTTCTCGAGCTTCTCGCCGTATGCCTCAAAGAGCTGATCGACCGTGACGAGCTTGAATCCCCTCTCGACGAGGCCGGGGATGACTATCTCACAGAGGTCTGCGGTGAAATCATAGATATCGTGCATGAGGACTATGCTGCCGCCCTTTGCCTGCGAGAATACCATATCGGCTATCCTGTTGAGGTCGGCGGTGCGCTCCTCGGCGCTCCTGCCCTTATGCGACGCGTCCTTATACTTCCAATCCTCGGTGTCGATCGACCACTGGATAAGGGGCATGCCTATCTGATCTTTTACCCCCTTGAATGCGCCGCCGGGTGCACGGAAGAGCGTGGGCTCAACGCCCATGTCGCGCAGCAGCGAATTAACGCCGTTCACCTGCGCCTTGACCGTATCGGCGCTGCACTTGGTGAGTATCTTATGATCCTTTGTATGGTTGCCGATGGAGCAGCCCATCGCGGCGGCTCTCTTGATGACCTCGGCATTATCGGGGATATTGTAGCCGACGAGGAAGAAGGTCGCAACGCCGCCGCTGCGCTCAAGCAGGTCGAGCACACGGTTTGTGGTAGAGCTTCTCGGTCCGTCGTCAAAGGTGAGCGCTATGAGCTTGTCGCTCGGCGAATATTTCGGCTTTGCCGTGGTCGGCTCCTCGGTGGCTGTCTCCTCTGTCATTGCGGGTTCGCCTGCCGATGAAGTGCCGGCAGCGGTCGTTTTGCTGTCGTCCTTAACGCCGCAGGCCGAGAGCAGCATTGCAGCCGCAAGCACAAGCGCCGTCAAAGCAAGAATTACTTTTGAAGTCTTCATTTTTACCGTCCCTCCTTATATTTCTTACCGTAGCCGATTATAGCACTCCGAAAGTCAAAAAATATTCCGAATTTGAAAAATGAGCGTTTTGTAACTATTTTTAACCATTTACATTGTAGGTTTATGCTCAATAGTTATCCGCTTTAATTTCAAAGAACGAGCGTGGGTGCTTGCATACGGGGCAAAGCTGCGGCGGCTCGGAGGAGACATGGAGATATCCGCAGTTGCGGCAGAGCCAGACAGTCTCGCCGCTGCGGGCAAAGACGATGCCCTTTTGCAGGTTGCCGCTGAGCCGTCTGAAGCGCTCCTCGTGTGATTTTTCAATGCTGCCGACCATCCTGAAAAGTATTGCAAGCTCGGTGAAGCCCTCCTGCTCGGCAGTCTGCTCGAATTCCTTGTACATTTCCGTCCACTCATAGTTCTCGCCCGCCGCAGCGTCAAGCAGATTTGCCGCCGTGCCGGGCACTGAATCGCCGTTCAGGCGCTTGAACCATATCTCGGCGTGCTCCTTTTCGTTGCTCGCCGTCTCGGTGAATATTGCGGCTATCTGCTCATAGCCGTCCGCCTTTGCCTGCGAGGCGTAGATATCGTATCGCGTCCTTGCCTGTGATTCGCCCGCAAACGCCGCCATGAGGTTAGCCTCCGTTTTGCTTCCTTTGAATTGCATAAAAATCGCCTCCCGCTATATTATGGAAATGCGGAAGGCTGTTTATTCAGATGAATTTGTCGGCGTTGGCGGCAATATAAGCTCCGCCGACCTGCTCTATCGGAGCGGCAGCTATAACGGCGGCAAAATCCAGATCCCACTGCTCGATATCGCTCTGCACGAATGAGGTCGTCTCGTCGTTGCCGTCAAAGGCGAGGAATTCTTTGCCGAACGGCTCTGCGGCGGCGGGCAGCAGCTTTTTGACCGCTTCAAGAGCCGTATCCGTCAGCGGGCTGCCGTTCGCGGCGAAGAAATCGCTCAGGCGCTCCCTGCCGTCCTCAGCGACATAGCAGAGCGCATAGATCTCGCGCTGCTCCTGATTCAGGGCGGCGAACGCCTGCTCCATATCCTCGGCGTCGGATATCTGCCTGTCGAGATTCAGCGCAACGCCCTTAAAAAGCTCAGTCGGCTCGGATCTGTCGATAAGCTGCCGAGTAAGGACGGCGAATTTATTTCGCAGGCGGTTATCCTCCTTGAGTTTGTTTATTATCTTTTCATTCTCGGCGTGCCTTTTGGCGCTTGCCTGAGCTGCCTTGACGCAGACGAATGCCGTCAGCAGCGCAAGTGCGACGAGGATCGCGACTACATACGGATGGGATGCAAAATACTCTGCCATTTTGTGCTCCTTTCACGCCGGTCAGACCAGCGCCTTATATATATCTCCCTTTTTGATACCCGACTCCTTTGCGGCGAGCTTCGCGGCGTTCGTCTTGCTCTCGCCGCCCTCAACGAGCCTGCGGGCAAGCTTGACGGCCTCATCGAGGGTCATAGGCTCGTCCGAAGTCTCGGGCGCGCCGTCGATTATCAGCACTATCTCGCCTTTAAGCTCCTCGGCGGAGTATTTCTCCGCTGCGGCACAAAGGGTGGTCAATATCACCTGCTCGTGAATTTTGGTAAGCTCACGGACTATCGCAAGCCGCCTGTCGCCGAGTATCGCGGCGAGATCCGCAAGCGCGGCGGCGAGCTTGTGGGGCGCTTCATAGAATATCAGCGTGTGTTCGTCGCCCGCCAGCTTCTCGATACAGCGACGGCGGTCGTTTTTGTCGGCGGGCAGGAAGCCCTCGAACGAAAACCGCCTTGACGGCATACCCGACACGGCAAGCGCGGTCGCAAAGGCGCACGGACCGGGGACGGCCTCGATCTTTATCCCCCGCTCATGGCAAAGGCGCACGAGATCCTCACCGGGGTCGGAGATGGCGGGCATACCCGCATCCGTCACGATGCAGCAGCTCTCCCCTGCCAGCAGCCTGGCGGCGATAACGGGGCCTTTCTCAAATTTATTGTGCTCAAAGTAGCTTATCATCGGCTTCTTTATGCCGAAGTGGTTTAGCAGCTTTAGCGACACGCGGGTATCCTCGGCGGCGACAAAGTCGCAATTCTCAAGCGTCTCAAGCGCACGGGGCGAGATATCGCCGAGGTTGCCTATCGGAGTGCCGACCACATACAAAGTTCCGCTCAATTGCCTTCACCTCTGTTCTCCGGCAGATAATCGCCGTAAATCTCTTTCATCTCGGCGGAATAGCCGCCGTCCTCGCCGTGGACGAACAGGTCGGGCATGACGGTCATGCCGCTTTTGCCGCCTCGGCGACCCTCCACGAGCACGAGCCACGGGGCTTTGCCCGGGCACTTTGCGACGAGCCGCAGCCGCTTCGGCTCGACCCCCGCGGAGCGCATCTCGCAGAATAATTCACACAGCCGCTCGGGTCTGATGCATACGCAGAATCTGCCGCCGAAATTCAGCAGCTTTGCCGCGGCGGCGCAGACCTCGGAGAGCGAGCACATAGTCTCATGGCGGGCTATCTTGTCGGGTGCGGAGCTGCTCTCAATGCCCGCCCCGCTCGCTTTATAAGGCGGATTCATCGTCACAAGGTCGAAGCATCCGAACGGCACCTTGCCTTTCAGGTCGCGCAGGTCGGCATTCACGGCGGTCAGGCGGTCGGAGAGGGAATTCAGCTCTATCGCCGCCTCTATTTGCTTCACGCCGAGGGGCTGAAGCTCGACGGCGGTTATCCTGGCGCCCTCATGCCTGCACCAAAGCAGCGGGATTATCCCGCAGCCCGAGCCGAGGTCGCAGCAAACAGCCCGCTTGCCGGGAGAAGCGAAATGAGCGAGCAGCACCGCGTCTGTGCCGAACGAATGCGCCTCGGAGACAACGGCAGTGATGCCGCCGCCGAGATATTCATGCCTTGTACCGTCCATAACGCCCTCCTGCCGATAAAATACAGGGCTATTATATCAGATATCCGCAGAAAAGTAAAGAATACAAAAAAGCTGCCGACAAGCGGCAGCTTAAATATCATTTGTGAGTCGCGTTGTATTCGTCGATAACGCCCGTTATCTTTTTATCCTCATAGAAGACATAGAATACCAGCGCCGCCGCTATGAAGCCCGCGGCTATCAGCGCCGTAGTCCGCACGCCCTCGTAGTTGGCGCTGCCCTCGACCACAGAGCCGGTTATCGTCAGCGGCACGATAAAGAGCACTATCGCCTGACTGAGCTGATGCAGCAGGTTGCGCGAGGCGACGAACATTGCCGCCCTGTTTTCGCCCGTTTTAATGGTGTCATACTGGGCGAGGTCGGAGAACGCGGCGACAGGGATGATATTAGTGATTGATATCGGGAAGCCTATCAGCGCGCCGATAAGAATGCCCGTTGCGAGGGCGCCTATCGCATTTATCACGGCGGCGGAGAAGTAAATACCGAGATAGATAATGACATAAGCTATGCACGCGCCGATGAGCAGCGGCTTCTTGCCCACTTTTTTGGCAAGGATATTGACGAGCGGGTATGAGAGCACGCCCACTATCATTGCGATAGCCATTATTATGACGGCGTAGCTGTCGCTGAGTCCGAGCAGCATGGTGACATAATACATGAGCGTTGAATTAAAGAACGAGAATGCTATCCACATCAGCATATAGCCGACGAGCAGGATAACGAAATTTTTATAGCGGAAGGTTGCCTTGAGCGATTCGATCAGCGGCACATAGCCCGCCGAGCGCTCCACATATTCATCCTCCTTGATGCTGAAGGATGAGATAAAGGCGCAGGCTCCGCCGACGATGCCGAATACAAGGAAGGCGCAGCGCCACGCGGCGATCTCGCTCATACCAGCCGAGAGCAGCGCATTCTTGATTATAGGCGTGACATATATCACGGCGCTGCCGAGCACAAAGAGCAGGGTATTTATCGTGCTGAAAAACACACGGCGCTTGGTATCCGTGACAAGCTCGGCTATCAGTGCGTAATACGGCACAAGGAAGAGCGAGGAGAAGAAATTATAGAGCAGCAGCATCGCGAGCAGCCACACGGCGTTTATCCAGCTCTGTGAATTCACCGGCATGAATACCATCAGCACGGCGAAAAGCGCCATCGGCAGCGAAGCATAGCGCAGGAACGGCACTCTCGCGCCGAGGCGGTGCTTGCAGTTATCGCTCTTTGAGGCGATGAACGGGTCGATGAGGGCGTCAAAGATGACTCCCACGCCTCTGATAGCCGCAAAGGTCAGCGCCCCGTAGGGCAGCAGCAGCGGCAGAGACGAGGTGGACTGCGGGATAAAGATATACATAAGATAAGTGGCGGTCAGGCCGTTGAATATAGCCCTTGAAAAATCGCCGAGACAAAACAGGAACATAGACTTGCCCGTGAGTTGCTTTTTCATGTTGTCCTCCTTGCGGATTGTTGTAGGTCATCCGTATTATAGTATTTTACGCCTGCCGTGTCAATGCAAAATCCGACAGACTCAGTCAAATTTATTCAATTGTATGACAGACAAAGCGGCTTTGATGTCTGCCTGAGATTTTACTGTTGAAATCCTCAGGAAAATGATATAGAATGTATATGTAATTTTAAATGGGCGCATTTGCCCGAAACGGAGTTGATTTTGTGGAAAGAAGCGCTAACGGAAAGCTCGGAGCACCTGCAAGCTGCTTCGCCGTCCTCGCCTCGGCACTGATGTGCGGCTTCATGTGGCGAGTGAGGGGCGACTCGGGCTTCGGCTCGATGTGGGGCATGTTTTGCTTCACTGTCACGCTGACGCTGCTGATATTTGCCCTTTTCGGCAACAGAAAAAAGATGAGCTACGAGGCAATACCCGTGGCTGTCATCCTTGCCGGCATAACCAACAGCGGCTGGGGAACGCTCAACTGCCAGATGGGCGGCTATCTCGACAGCTCTCAGCCCTTCACGGGCGAGGAGATCGCCTCCGTGATGCCGATGAACCCGTTCTCGGGGCTTTGGATAATGCTGCTGCTCGGCTTCGGCTGGATGCCGCTCTTTGCCATGTTCATATCCTCCCTCTTCTCAAAGAAAAAATACGGCGTGCGCCGATACATCGTGCTCATCGCCGTTTACTACGCCGTCATGCTGCTTTTTAAGGCGTTTGCGGCGCATTACATACTCGACCTCATCAGCCCGCAGGCGGTCGAATACTTCAAAACGGGGCTTGCCGACAAGGGCATTGACGCGACCCCGATGGCGGCCTATCTCAAGCACTTCGACAATATAGCATGGGCCAAGAAGATCCCCTTCGGCAGGAACTATTTCGCAAGCATCGAGAGCATATCTCAGGCGGCGGGCGCTCTCGCCTGCTCGCTGACGGCTCTTATCGCATTCAGGGATAAAATAACGGGGCTGATTTCGCTTGCGATAGACTTCATATGCGCCGTTTCCATAACTGCGGCGGATATCTTCCTCGTCATTGATTCGGACTCCGGCTTCTTTGCCGACGTCACCGCCCCCGCGTTCCTCAAGGGCGGCTCCTGGTCGATGTGGGAATACGGCACGGGCTTCCTTATCGGATTTTTTGTCATGCTGCTGCTCGTTTGCCTGCCCGCAAGCGTCACAGGCGGCGAGGGCAAATTTACCTATGAGGAGCCTTTTAAGAGCCGCAGCCTGCACTGCCTTTACAGTGCTCTGCTGACATTTACGGTCACCTTCGTGCTCACCCTTGCCCGCCCGCTCTCCGTCAGGCTCTTTGAGAACCTTTGCGAAAGAGGGCTGCTCGGCGAGAAGAAAGAGGATATATTCACCATAGCCGTCACGGCGGGTGTTTCAGTTATCGCATTTATAATATTCCTTATTATATTCCGCAAGAATATCGTGATGCGCGGTATGCCCGTGCCCGTGGCTCGCCGCACCGATGAATTCTGCGCCCGTGCGCTGCCGCTCTATTTCCTCGCCTGCGGCGCTCTCTACTTCTGCGTCGGCAACGCATACGCCATACGCTACCCCTACGGGCAAATAATAAGCTCCCCGACATACGCAAATACGTTCGGGAGCGCTGAATTCATTGTTTTCTTTGTCGCCGCGGTCAGCTTCTTGCTTTTCTATGTCTGCTACGGTGCGGCGATGAAGCTCAGGAGAAAATGATATTTTCGATCTCAGCGGCGGTCTCGACGATATAGGTCGCGCCCGCCTGCTGCAATTCGTCGGGCTTTGCGTAGCCGTAGAGCACTCCGACGCTCTCAACGCCCGCTTCGTTTGCGCCGTTGATGTCGAATTTGCGGTCGCCGACCATCAGCACGCGGGATCTATCCGCGCCGAGAGCCTTTGCCGCCCTCGTGATAAGCTCGCACTTCGACTCGGGCTTGTCGTCACCGGCAGGGGCGGCGATATAATCAAAATCCTCACGCATACCGAGATGCCCGACAATGCGCTCGATGAAGCCGCAGGGCTTGGAGCTTGCGACCGAGACCTTTATCCCGCTCTCGCGCAGCTTCTTCAGCAGCTCGGGTATACCGTCATAGAGCCGCAGGCTGAACATTGCGCCCTCAGCGTATCTCTCGCGGTATTTCATTGCGGCAAACTCGGTCTGATCATGGTCAAGGTCAAGCATATTCATAAACGAATCGTATATCGGCGGACCGATGAACGAGCGCAGCTGCTTATCGCTGAGCGGCGGCTTGCCGAGAGCCTCGACTGCATAACGCACGCTCTCAAATATCCCCTCGCCCGTGTCGGCGAGAGTGCCGTCAAAGTCAAAAAGCACGGCGTCATAATTCTTTTTCATTATATATAACCTCCGAGAGTGCGATGATATACCCATAGTATACCACGCCGAGCCTCACGGCACAACGAAAAATAAAATTTTTCTTGATTATACGGCGCAATGTGCTAAAATATTAGGAACGGATAAACAAACAGCATTTTATTCCGAAAGGACGATCAATATGGAATATAAGTTTTCAGAGGGATTCTCAAATCTCCAGCCCTCAGTCATAAGGGAGATACTCAAGAACTCCGGCGACACCATCCCCCTCGCCGCCGGCAACCCCGCGCCCGACGCCTTTCCCGTTGCGGATGTGCAGCGAATTATAAAAGAAATCGTCGACACAGAGCCTATCCTCATGCTGCAATACGGCGTGAGCGAGGGCTACGCCCCCCTCATCGAGGAGCTTAAAAAGCTCGCCCGCGACCGCTACGACGCCTTCAGCGAGAACGACGCCGTCATAGTCACCAGCGGCGCTCAGCAGGTGATGAGCCTTATGAGCCAGGCGTTCCTCAACCACGGCGACTGCGTTATCTGCGAGGAGCCGTCGTTCCTCGGCGCGCTCAACTGCTACAGAAGCTTCGGCGCCCGCCTCTCCGGCGTGCCCGTTGAGAAGGACGGCATCGACCTTGCCGTGCTTGAGCAGAAGCTGAGCACCGAGAAGAATGTTAAATTCATCTACACCATCCCCAACTTCCAAAACCCCGCCGGCGCGACAATGTCGCTCGAGAAGCGCAAGGGCATGTATGAGCTTGCGAAGAAATACGGCGTGCTCATCATAGAGGATAACCCCTACGGCGACCTGCGCGTATCGGGCGAGGATATCCCGACGATAAAGAGCATGGACACCGACGGTCTCGTCGTTTACTCCGGCTCATTCTCAAAGATAGTCGCCCCCGGCATCAGAGTCGGCTTCCTGAGCGCTCCGAAAGAGGTCGTCTCAAAGCTCGTCGTTGCGAAGCAGACGCAGGATGTCCACACCCCGCTCATCTCTCAGCTCACCGTATACAAGTGGCTCACCGAGTGCGACATTGAGAAGCACATCGAGCATATCAGGACTATCTACCGCCGCAAGCTGAACCTGCTCTGCGATTGCCTCGACAAGGAGCTGGGCGGCTTCCTGACCTATCACAGACCCGAGGGCGGCCTTTTTGTCTGGGCAAAGATAAGGGACGGCGTGGATATGCTTGAATTCTGCAAGCGCAGCTCGGCTCTCGGCGTATCCGTCGTGCCCGGCAACGCCTTCATGGTCGACATGAGCCAAAAATCTCAGTATATCCGCCTCAATTTCTCGACCCCGACCGACGAGAATATCGTCAAGGGCGTCCGCCTGCTCGCACAGGCAGCAAAGTCTTTTGAATAATAACCGCTAAGGAGAATAGATAACAATGGAAAACACCGAACGCAAGCCGATAGTGCTCAGCGCTATCCAGCCCACCTCGATACCCACCCTCGGCAACTACCTCGGCGCACTCAGGAATTGGAAGCTGATGTGCGAGGATTACGACTGCCTTTACGCCGTCGCCGACCTCCACGCTCTGACCATCCATCCCGAGCCGGCGAAGCTCCGCCAGCAGACCCTCGAGATGTATGCGATACTGCTCTCCGTCGGCCTTGACCCCGAGAAGAACGTGGTATTCATCCAGAGCCAGGTGCCCGCGCACGCGGAGCTTGCATGGATACTCGACTGCTACACGCAGTTCGGCGAGGCTTCGAGAATGACCCAATTCAAGGAGAAATCGCTCAAGAATGCGGGCAACGTCAACGTCGGCCTCTTTGCCTACCCCGTGCTCATGGCTGCGGATATCCTGCTCTATCAGGCGAATTTCGTGCCCGTGGGCGCCGATCAGAAGCAGCACCTTGAGATCGCAAGGGATATCGCCGACAGATTCAACACCCTCAGGGGCAACACCTTCACCCTGCCCGAGCCTTTCATCGGCAAGGTGGGCGCAAAGGTCATGAGCTTGCAGGACCCCACTCAGAAGATGTCAAAGAGCGACCCGAACCCCAAGGCCTCCGTTTCGCTGCTTGACACCCCCGACGCTATACTTAAAAAATTCAAATCCGCCGTCACCGACAGCGAGGCCATCGTCAGATACGCCGACGGCAAGGACGGCATAAACAACCTCATGGCTATCTATTCCTGCTGCACCGGCCTTGACTACGAGGCTATCGAGCGTGAATTCGACGGCAAGGGCTACGGCGACTTCAAAGTTAAGGTTGCCGAAGCGGTCATCGAGGAGCTGCGCCCCGTGCAGGAGAACTATAAGAGATTCATGGCCGATAAGGAATATCTCATGCAGACCGCAGCCGCCGGAGCGGATAAAGCCGCCCGCATTGCGAATCGCACACTGACAAAAGCGAAGAAAAAAGTAGGACTTTTGCTCGGTTAAGAATTCAAAATCTCCGTTTTTTTGGTCAATACGCCAAACTTGCATAAATATTCAAAAGCCACTTGATTTTTTGAATATTCCGTGTATAATGGTGTATAGAAACCAACGAAACGGAGATTTTTATTATGAAAGAGATCAAAAAAGTAGTTCTTGCTTATTCCGGCGGACTTGACACGTCGATAATCATCCCCTGGCTCAAGGAAAATTACAACAACTGCGAGGTCATCGCCGTATCGGGCGACGTAGGTCAGGGCACCGAGCTTGACGGACTTGAGGAGAAAGCCATTAAAACCGGCGCGTCAAAGCTCTATGTTGCCGACCTCAAGGATGAATTCGTCAGCGACTACATCTTCCCCACAATTCAGGCAGGCGCAGTTTATGAGAAGGAATATCTGCTCGGCACCTCCTTTGCCCGCCCGATAATCGCAAAGAAGCTCGTCGAGATCGCCAAGGCCGAGGGCGCCGACGCTATCTGCCACGGCTGCACCGGCAAGGGCAACGATCAGGTAAGGTTTGAGCTTGCGATAAAGGCGTTCGCCCCCGAGATGGAGATAATCGCCCCCTGGAGGATCTGGAACATCAAATCCCGTGAGGAGGAGATAGAGTACGCCGAGGCGCACAACATTCCTCTTAAGATAAACCGTGAGACCAACTACTCCAAGGATAAGAACCTCTGGCATCTCTCGCACGAGGGTCTTGACCTTGAGGACCCCGCAAACGAGCCGCAGTATAACAAGCCCGGCTTCCTCGAGATGGGCGTTTCGCCCGAGATGGCTCCCGACGAGGACACCTACCTCACCATTCACTTTGAGAAGGGCGTGCCCACCGCCGTCAACGGCAAGGAGATGGGCGGCGTTGAGCTTATCGAATACCTTAACGAAGTCGGCGGCAAAAACGGCATAGGCCTCAACGACCTTGTCGAGAACAGGCTCGTCGGCATGAAGTCCAGGGGCGTTTATGAGAATCCCGCCGGCGCTATCCTCTATAAGGCGCACGACATTCTCGAGACCATCACCCTTGACAGAGACACCATGCACTATAAAGAGCTTGTGGCTCACCGCTTCGCCGAGCTCGTCTACTTCGGCCAGTGGTACACTCCGCTCAGGGAGGCGCTCTCCGCCTTTGTGAGCAGCACTCAGCAGACCGTAACCGGTGACGTAAAGGTCAAGCTCTATAAGGGCAACATCATCAACGCGGGCGTTACCTCCCCCTACACTCTCTACAGCGAGGATTTCGCCACCTTCGACGCCGACGACGTTTACAACCAGAAGGATTCCGCGGGCTTCATCAACCTCTTCGGCCTGCCCATCAAGGTCAAGGCTATACTTGAAGCCGAGCGCAACAATAAATAAAATTCACCATATCGGGGCGGTTACTTTCAACCGCCTCGGTTTGTATACGGAGGAAAAATCATGAAACTCTGGGCAGGGCGCTTCTCAAAGGAAGCGGATAAAAAGACCAACGACTTCAATTCATCCATTGCGACGGATTCCAGGATGTACGCTCAGGATATAGAGGGCAGCATCGCCCATGTGACCATGCTCGCCGCCAAGGGGATAATCCCCGCCGAGGACGGCGCCGCCATAGCCGCCGAGCTTGCAAAAATAAAAGCCGAGATAGCGGACGGCACACTTGCCATCGACCCGAACGCCGAGGATATCCACACCTTTATCGAGCAGACCCTGACCGAGCGCATCGGCGACGCGGGCAAGCGCCTGCATACGGGCAGGAGCCGTAACGACCAGGTCGCCCTCGATGTGCGCCTTTATCTGCGCGACGAATGCGACAAGACCCTTTCGCTCGTCAAGGAGCTTATATCCGCCCTCGCCGCAAAGGGAGACGAATACGCCGACGCGATAATGCCGGGCTACACCCATTTGCAGCGTGCCCAGCCGATAACCTTCAAAACTCATCTTTTTGCCTACACCGAGATGCTCTCCCGCGACCTCGGCAGGCTTGAGGACGCCAAAAAGCGCATGAATTCCTCCCCTCTCGGCAGCGGCGCCCTTGCGGGCACGACCTACCCGATCGACCGAGCCATGACCGCCGAGCTGCTCGGCTTTGACTCCTACACCGCAAGCACGCTCGACGGCGTTGCCGACCGCGACTTCTGCATCGAGCTTGCCTCGGCGCTGTCGCTTGTAATGGTGCATCTTTCGAGACTGTGCGAGGAGATAATCCTCTGGTGCTCGTGGGAATTCAAATTTGTCGAGCTTGACGACGCATTCTCGACCGGCTCAAGCATCATGCCGCAGAAGAAAAATCCCGATATCGCCGAGCTTGTCAGGGGCAAGAGCGGCAGGGTATTCGGCGACCTGATGACCCTGCTGACCGTGATGAAAGGTCTGCCTCTCGCCTACAACAAGGATATGCAGGAGGATAAGGACGCGATATTCGACGCCTTCGACACAGTGAATATCTGCCTTGTGACCCTCGTGCCGATGATATCGACGATGAAAGCGCTCCCCGAGAATATGAGAAAGGCTGCGGCGGGCGGGTTCATCAACGCCACGGACTGCGCCGATTACCTTGTGTCAAAGGGTCTGCCGTTCAGAGACGCCTATAAAGCCACGGGCGAACTGGTAGCTCTTTGCATCAAAACGGGCAAAACGCTCGAAACGCTCAGCCTCGACGAATACAAAAGCGTCTGCGACCTCTTTGACGACGGAGTTTATGATGCGATAAAGCTCGAGAACTGCGTCAAACGCAGAGGGCTGATGAAATAACAGAATATTTATCCATAACAAAACGGAGCCGACATGATCGACTCCGTTTTTTGATGTAAATTTTCATTATATAATATAGCCGTGATGATAATTTTCAAATACCTACCGAAATCGGTTGAGAAAGTGCGGGGTTTATGCTATAATGCGCTTTGAGAGGGCATATTTTAAGCGGAAAGGGGCGGCGGGATTGACGCACAGGCGCAAAAAAGAACTGTTCAACGGCTGTATTATCATACTAGCCGTCGTTTCGGCATACGCTTTTCGCATAATAGGCAGGGGCGACTTTTACCCGATGCTGTTTTCCTATCTGCGCAGCTTTATCTATATCGGTCTGTTCGCCGCCTGGGGGCTCTCCGTCCGTCAGCGGATCGTGCAAAAGCAGGTATGCCGGTTTATGACGGGCACCGCAGTGTTGCTCATCATCTGGATGGTAGTCCGTTCGGCAAAGTATTTTATATTTTGGCAGCCGGATGCCGTCCGGTACCTGTGGTATCTGTTCTATCTGCCCATGCTGTTTGTGCCTATGCTGGCGCTGCTGATTGCCATGTCATTAGGGAAACCGGACGAATACAAATTCCCCAAGGGAATGTCGGTTCTGTGGATCATCTCCGGCGTATTGCTTCTGCTCGTGCTCACAAATGACCTGCACCAATTCGTATTTACCTTTCCGAAGGACGCCGCTGTGTGGACAGACAAAAACTACGGCTACTCGACAGGCTACTTCATTATTGCAGGCTGGCAGGTGCTGTGTGCCTTTGCCGCACTTGTTATTATGTTCTTCAAATGCCGCGTGCAAAAAGGAAGGCTCCACTTTCTGCCCATTGTTCCTATGCTGCTGACGATTGTTTACAGCGCACTTTACTATGCGGGTGCGGATTGGCTGCTCCACTTGTTCGGCGATATTGCCGCATTCCAAAGTGTGATGTATATTCTGACCTTTGAGCTTTGCATCGCCTGCGGATATATACATTCAAACAGCCATTATGTGGACTTGTTTGACTCATCTGTCGGCACATCGGCAGAGATCACCGACAAGGACTTTACCGTTCGGTATGCAGCTGTAAACACTGCGCCTATCTCAAAGGAAACGATGAAAAAAGCCGAGCAAAGCCCGGTCACGATGGACGGCTTGACCGTTCACACCATGCCCATTGACGGCGGCTATGCCGTATGGACAGAGGATGTGTCGGCTCTGCGTGACATTAAGGAGGACTCCGAGCTTCTTGCAGACGAGCTTGCCGACAGGAACGAAATACTCCGTTATGAATACAAGCGTGAAGCTAAGCGCCGCAAGGTGGAGGAGCAAAACCGGTTGTATGATCTTTTGCGTTCCGCTACACAGACGCAGATAGACCGCATCGCAGAGCTCACCAAGGAATACCGCCGAATCTCAAGCACCGATCCCGACAGAGCCAAAACGCTCCTCGCCGAGATTGCCGTGCTGTGCAGCTATATTAAGCGCCGCAAACATCTGACGCTCCTTACCGACCGAGATATTAAAATATCGGCAACGGAACTCCACCGTGCCTTCAATGAGTCGCTCCAAACGCTGAAGCTGTTGGGTGTCCGCAGCTCGCTCTATGTGGACGAGTCTCTTTCCATGCTCTCCGGCAAAACGGCGACCGCTGTATTTGATTTTTACGAATCGGTTATTGAAGCCGATATTTTGAATTTAACAGGCATACAGGTAAGCCTCATAAAGGCAGACGGCTTGCGTCTGTCGCTGAATGTGTGCTGCAAAGCCGACCTTTCCGCTTTAGTAAGCGGAGACGGTATTCGCTGTGAAAAAGAGGATGACGAGGAATACCAGCGCCTTGTATTTGAAGTGAAAGAAGGTGACAGGAAATGAGTGCATTTTCTTCCCTTTCTGAATTTTGGCAGACCATGCTGCCGTTTATTATGCTTGTGGAGATCGTCCTTGAAATCGGGCTGTTTATGTATCAGCTTCTTCGCAGCAATAAGCCGGTGCGCAGTCTGCTGAGCCTGGCGGTTATGGCAGTGATGATCCCGCTGCTGTTCTCCGTTTCCCAGGCAGATCCCGACAATATCGGGGACGCATTTCTGCTGGGCGCACCGTGGCTGATATTTGCCGCTGCCATTTTCCTTGCGGCAGTTCACTTTGCCGTTGCTCTGCCGAGGGAATACCGCCGTAAAAAGAACGAGCTCTCGCCGTTCTCCATTAAGGAAGCAACGGATAAGCTGCCTATGGGCATCTGCTTTGCCGATCCGAACGGCAGGATCATCCTATGCAACAACCGTATGCGAAGGCTGTCCTTTGCCCTTTGCGGCCACGAGCTGCAAATCAAAAGCGATATAGAAAATGCCCTGAGCGTGCCGGACAGATCCGTAACCGTCAAGGATGATTGCTACATCCTGCCCGACAAGACCGTCTGGCAGTTTCGCACACAAAATATCACCGTGGGCAGCGATGACCGCTGGCAGCAGATAACGGCGCATAATGTAACCGAGCTGTATAACGGCTACCAAAAGCAAGAGGAAATAAATAAAGAACTGGCAGAAGTCAATCGAAAGCTCAGGAAGATGTACGCTCGCATGGAGGACGATGTCAAGGAGAAGGAAAGCCTTGATCTGAAGGTCTATATTCACGATACCATCGGGCGAAGCCTCCTGACCATCCGTGACATCATAGACAGCGGCGAGGATACCGAGCGAAAGCTTGAGGCGCTGCAAAATGCCATCGGTATGCTGGCAAGCAACCGTGTCACCTCTGTCAGCACAATGGACGAGGTAAAAAGAACTGCCCGGCAGCTTGGCGTGGCTGTAAAAATCGACGGCTACCTGCCCCGTGATACCGCAGCCGAGGAGCTGACCGTTGCCGCCGCCAAGGAGTGCGTGACCAACTGCATCAAGCACGCAGACGGGAATGAGGTATATATCCGCATTGCCCAGCGCGGCGAACGCTATGATGTTACCATAACCAACAACGGCAAAATACCCACAAAGCCGATAAAGGAAGGCAGCGGCCTGTCAACGCTTCGTCGCAGTATTGAAAGCTCCGGCGGCGAAATGCATATTTCGCATAATCCACGATTTGCTCTTCTGATTACGATTCCCGCAAAGGAGATCAGCCTATGATTAACACCATACTTGTAGAGGATGATTTATACATCCAAAAGCACTTTGTCGATTGTCTTGCGGCAGACGGCGAGTTTCATCTTGTCGGCGTTTTCCGTGACGCCTTTGAAGCGGAAAAGCATTGCAATGCCACCGTAAAGCTCGTCCTTATGGATGTGCAGACGCAGCACAAGCACTCCGGTCTTGCCGCCGCAGAGCGTATCAAAAAGGCTTTTCCGCAGATCAAAATCGTTGTGGCTACCTCGCTTGTCGATCCCGAAGTTTTGCAAAGAGCCAAATTAGGCGCAGCCGACAGCCTGTGGTATAAGGACCACGGTACAGAGGAATTGATGAGCGTGGTAAAGCGCACCCTTGCGGGCGAAAGAGTCTTCCCAAACTCCTCCCCCGCCGTCGAGATGGAGGGTACGATGTCCGATGCCTTCTCGCCACGGCAGTTAGACATCCTGCGCCTATATGTAAAGGGCTTTACCTATCAGGAAATTGCCGATAAGCTGGGCATCTCCAAAAACGGCGTTCGCTGGAACCTGGATAATATGGTGGAAAAGGGTGGCTTTGAAAGCAGAGAATCGCTGGTTGCAACGGCCATTGAAAACAAGCTCATGGTAACCACATTAAAAGACGAATAAGAGATAACGAACCCCTTGGCTGTACGGTCAAGGGGTTTTTCACGCCCAAAAGGAAAAATTTTTGAAAAAATCGATTTTTTCTTCTGTTACTGGCGCAAGTGCCAGTGACAAGCGCCAAAAAATCCGTACAATAGATACTGTAAGATTAGGGTTGTACTCTTAGAAGGTGGTGATGAATGATGAAAAAAATCGTTCTGGACATTCAGAGCGATATCCATGCGCACACCATGGAACGAATGCTGATGCAAAAATTGGATGATTGCCAGGTTGTGATCTCCGAGTCGCCGGACGCAACCGCCGAGTGGTGCGAAACGCATCGACCGGATGTTCTTTTAATGGAGGTCAAGGCGTATTCGCCATGGATGTTCAATGAACGAATGGCAATCCGTGACAAGGTAAAACGGAACATGGAAAACTGCCGGGTCATCCTCTTTGTGGATGACGACACAGACGGTGAGTTGACCGAAAAGGTACGGCAGGCAAAGCGCGAGGGTCTGATAGACGCTTTTCTCTTCGGCTCGGTATCCGAAAACTACTTTGCTTCGGTAATCGACAGCGTTTAAATCAAACAACGGCAAAACGCAATATGGCTTTATGCACCGACAAAAAACGCATAGACAAATCTTCATAATGATTTTGAGGGAGGAAATAATAGTATGACAAAAACGAACAAACGAAGGCGCGTTGTCAGCATCCTGTTGACGCTTGTGATGCTGGCCTCACTGATACCGAGTATGTTGGTTCCCACCCATGCCTTTTGGGACGACTACGACACCGGCGGAGATTGCCCCAACTGCGACCACTACCACTGGGCTGAGAATTGCTGCGACTGCCAGTTCTGCACCATTGACTGCAACTACGATTGCTGGGTTGAGACCCATTGTAACGACTGTGGTCTGTGCCTGGGCGACACGCCCTACTGGTGCGAGGAGTGCTTTAAATGCGCGGAGTGCATGGAGGATACGCACTGCTCCACCTGCGCCAAGTGCTACATCGGCGAGGATGACCAGCTGTGCGGCGAATGCCATAAGGGCCCCTGCTGCTCCATAACCATCTGCGACTCCTGCGGCTTCTGCGACGACTGCGCAAACGATGACAGCGACCCGATGCACTGCTCGCTGTGTAACGCCTGCTTCGGTTCGGTGGACGAGTGCGTGGACGACGATGATACCGGCGTCATCCACTGCATCGATTGCCACACATCCTGCGAGCAGTGCGAGGAATGCCTGCTGGCCAAGGAGGTCTGCGAGGAGTGCGGCCTGTGCAAGGAGTGCTGCGAGATCAACTCCGAGGGCGGCGGCTGCCCGGACGGCGAGACCTGCGTGGAAAGCGCCGAGTGGGACGAGCACATCTGCCCGGGCTGCGACGGCTGGGTCACGGATAAGGAGGACGAGGACGAGTTCTGCGAAATCTGCGAGCTGTGCAAGGAGTGCTGCGAGGGCAACTCCGACTGCTCCGAGGGAATGTGTGCAATGGACACGGACTATGCGGATCACTTCTGCGAGGACTGCGGCCTGTGCTTCCACGACAGCGACCCCTGCGAGGACGGCTGCGATCAGCGCTGCAAGGGCTGCTGCCTCGATGCCGTGAGCGCTATGGGCTGCGATCATGACGACTGGTGCTTCAGCGACTCTGATTTTGAGGATCATCTGAAGACGGAGCATTCCGGCGCCGGGCATACCCACATAGCCTCTGCCTCCTGGTCAGCCGACGGAACACAGCACTGGCACCCCTGCCGCTATTGCGACGGCGAAAAGCTGAATGCCGCCAACCATGAATCTGACGCCAAGGGCGTGTGCAAGGTCTGCGGCTACATCAGCGGCAGCTCCATCGTTATCACCCGCCAGCCCAAGGGCGTCAAGTGCAAGACCTCTATTTACGACGATTATAAGGAAGAGCCGGAAAACGGCCTGCTGTTCTATGAAAATAACCCGGTCACCTTCTCCGTCGCGGCAAAGAGCCTGAAGGGCGACGAGCTGACCTATCAGTGGTATCGGAAGGATAATGAGAATCCCACGGCGGCGCCCCGCAAGCTGGATGAGCGGCCGAATCATCTTGAAGGCGTGAACACCCCCACGCTGAGGCTGTCGGTTTCCACCCAGGCCTGCCAGGAGGACTACTCCTACTACTGCGTCATCGGCAGAAAGGGCGACCCTTCGGACACCCTGAAAACGGCGGAGGCAAAGCTGACTGCCGCCCATGCCTACAGCCACAAGCAGGCGGGTGTGCCTGTGCCCACCGACGACAGCGAGAGAACGCCGCGATACTATGTTTGGCATGTAAACCCGGACGGGAGCAGAACAGAAGCTGCCGTAGGCAATGACCCGAAATGCGACGGCCACAAGCTCCCGTGCCTGTTTGAAGCAGGCGCAGAAGAATACGAAGCACATTATATGACCACCGGCTCCAAGGAGCGCATCTTCCCGCATACCTTTAAGCTTGAAAAAAGCTATGACGCGGTAGGCGGCGGCAAAGTCGATGTGCTCAGATGTTCCGTCTGCGACTATATCGTTCCCGTGAAGACCCATGTCCATGATTACGGCTGGAACTGGGATTACACCGGCTTCGGCAGCATCTATGAATATACCTTCAACATCGGCGGCTCGACCAAGACGGTGGAGCAGCTCATCCTTGAGTCAGACAATGCCCACCCCGAAAAGTGCAAGGTTCCCGGCTGCGAGGAGTTCATCATGGTTCCCCATAGCTGGGGCTACTGGAATGTGGTTTTGTGTCCCGACACCACAGGCGGCAAAGGCGGCATGGAGGCCGAATGCAGCATCTGTGAGTACACAAAGACGAAAATCGACAAGGATGATGACGGAGGAGCCGATCATTGGACAAAGGACACCGCCCTTGTGACGGTGAAAAACGGCCGGGCAACCCGTATGATTGTCAAGCCCGGCGACAAGATCAGGCTTTATCCCGAGGAGAGAACCGGTCAGAAAGCCATCGGCTGGAAGGTGGAGTATCTCCGCGAATACAATGATTATGACATCATCAGCGGTACGGGATTGCCTGTTAATAAAAAATGGAATACCAACGAGGCGAAAACCCTGTTCAAGCTGGTAACCAACGGATCTGCCCTTGAGTGGGGCTGTGAGATCCCGGCGTTCAGCGCCATGGGCGCCCCCGGCGGCGGCCAATTCTTCTTTGAGCCTGTCTATGCAGACTGTGACCACAGCGGCGGCACCACGGTGCTCAATGCGAAGGCGCAGGTCTGCGACCGCAAGGGCTACACCGGCGACACCGCCTGCGCAGACTGCGGCCATATCATCAGTGCCGGTTCGGATATCTACCCGCCTGCAAACGCCGGTCATACCGGTACACTGCAGCCGCTGTACTACTACGGCACGAACAACTCAGCCACGACTGACGCGAGCCATGGCGGCAAACGCTACAACGTCAGATCGGGCGACTGCAGGCACCGCGCCTATGAGGGCGACTACCGCTGCACGGCTTGCGGCGGCACCGTAAAGGGCGAGACCGGCGACTTCAAGCATAGCGGTCCCTTTGAGCTGCGGGATGAAAGAGCGGCGACCTGTACCGAGAAGGGCTATTCCGGTAACCAATACTGCACAGCGTGCGACAGGATCGCTCAGAAGGGCAGCTCTACCCCGTCCCTCCACGAAATTGCCGGCAACTACAAGCTGGTCAATGAGGTTAAGCCCGGATGCACCGCCGCAGGCTATAGCGGCGACCAGCAGTGCACAGGCGACTGCGGACAGATTTTCCGCTACGGTCATGTCATTGATAAGCTCAGCCACGACTGGGACGGCGGCAAACCGGCAACACGGGGCAAGAGTGAAGGGATTCTCTACACCTGCCAGCGCGCCGACTGCGGCGAGACAAGGTTCGTAAGGAACTCTGCTGCGACCGAGTACACGGTCACGGTCATCAAGGGCACGGCCTCCGTTACCGCCGGCACCCCCATCACCGACAAGATCGAGCCGAACACCGTTGTGACCGTTACGGCGGACGCACCGGAGACTGGCAAGGTCTTTGACAAGTGGGTCGTGCTGGAGGGCAATGTCACCCTGGCAGACGCCACCAAGGCAACCACCACCTTCACCATGCCCGGCAATGATGTGAAGCTCGAGGCCACCTATAAGGATGCGCCTCCCAGCCATCCCCACAGCTACGGCACGGATTGGAAGTATGACGACACCAATCACTGGCATGAGTGCGAGTGCGGCGACAAGGCCGATGCAGCAGCTCACTCCTATGTCTGGAAGACCGATAAGGAAGCCACAAAGTTTAAGGACGGCTCGAAGCACGAGGAATGCTCCGTCTGCGGCGCGGTACGCAACGCAGGCACGATCATCCCCGCCACGCTCGGTCACTGCTGGATAATCGACTTCATCATCAGCGTCAAGGATTTCGTTATCGGCGCAACGAAAGGCACGGTCGAATTCATCATCAGCGCATTCAAGCAGATAATCGGCAAATAAAACACAATTGACCAAAGGCCGCTCTGTTATTTGAGAAATCACGGAGCGGCCGATGCTGTTTTAACAGAAAAAAGGGAATCTTCCCGAATGAAATTCAAAAGAATTCTTTTGTCGGCGCTCGTGCTGACCATGGCGCTCGCTATACTTGCGGGCTGCGGCTCAAAGCCGACCGACGATACAAAAGGCAGCACCGTCGATTGCTATGATTTCTCGATCTACAGCGGTGAAATCGGCGTGCAGGATTACATCAACTCCGGCATGAGCGTGCAGTATACGGGCGAGACAGAAGTCATCGAGGGCAAACCGTGCATGGTGTTCGCCCTCGGCACAGACCGCGACGATCAGTTTGTGCGCGAGCGCTATTACGCCGTTTGTGATAACCTTGTCTATTCCTACGACGCCGAAGGCGACGCATGATTCGTTCTCGGCGCGGGATAACAAAAATATAATATACAAATTCAAAATATGATCTGAAAGGGGCTTATATTATGGGACTCATAAAAGCAGGAATCGGAGCATTGGGCGGCACTTTGGCTGACCAG